>ERZ808267.41-NODE-41-length-80672-cov-3.913443_pt1 | contig 80672 bp, 89 predicted proteins | sample MGYA00521241_ERZ808267 | MGnify/ENA primary metagenome ERZ808267 (study PRJEB31516, sample SAMN03275592) | gut metagenome | biome: mammalia-associated habitat; material: feces | host: Papio cynocephalus | place: Kenya | collected 2012-07-19 ...
TCGTGAGTGTAACCGTTGTGTCATGTGGTGACGACAACAAAGGCGATGAGCCAATGGACCATCGCCTTTGAAGTTCAAGCAAAATATTGTAAAGAATTACTCAGCTTTTGGTTCTTCTGAAGCAGCTTCAGCAGGTTTTTCTGCCTTTTCAGCTTTGGCTGCAGGCGCTTTTGCACCGGCAACTTCCTGTGCCTTTACAGAAACTTTGATTTCTGCAACAGCAGCTTCATAAAGTTTTACTGTGGCATGATAATTACCTACACTCTTGATTGTGAGTCCAGGAATTTCAATGCGCTTTCTTTCAATTTCAAAACCAAGTTTTGCCAAAGCTTCAGCGATTACAGTAGCTGTAACAGCACCATAAAGCTTTCCGTTTGAACCTGCCGGCATTTCAATCAAAATCTCAGCTGCCTCAAGCTTTTCTTTCAAGCTCTTTGCGTTCTGGCGTTTAACTTCCTTGCGAGCCTCGATTTCCGCTTTTCTAGCTTCAAACATAGCGGCTGTTGTCTCGTTGTAAACTACAACAAGGTTGCGTGGAAGAAGATAGTTGCGTGCATAACCTGTAGCAACATTCTTTACATCACCTTCTTCACCAAGGTGTTTTACGTCTTCGTTAAGAATAACTTTCATTTTTCAAGCTCCTCTTGAATATTTATGCGGAAGCAGCGTCACCAGGAGTTGGATCGTTGCTTCCAATTTTTGTTTTAGTTTGACACGCAGTTGTTTACTCTGCAACGAATGGAAGCAAACAGATTGCGCGAGCGCGTTTGATTGCTCCAGCAAGTTCACGCTGGTGTTTTGCACAAGTTCCAGTAATGCGGCGAGGAAGAATCTTTCCACGTTCTGTTGTAAAGCGGCGAAGAGCATCTGAATCCTTGTAGTCAATCTTTGCCTTGTTAGCGCAGAAACGGCAAACCTTCTTGCGGAAGAAAGTCTTGCCTTTTCCACGGCCGTTCTCACGAGTTTCATCCTCGCGGCCTTCATTTTCCACAGCAGGCTTTTTTTCTGCTACTTCTTTGTTTTCTTCATACATATCTTTTGTTTCTTCTGACATAATTTACTCCAAATTAGAAAGGAATATCTTCAGGGAAATCGCTTTCAGTTCCACCAAAGGAATCACCACCAAAATTTGTGGCAGGAGCCTGATTTGCCTGACTGTAATCGTTGCTTCTTGGCTGGAATCCGTTTGATGCACCCCCAGCAAAACTGTTTCCGCTCTGCCCGCCATCACTTCTTCCGCCTAAAAGCTGGACATTATTTGCGACAATTGTCACACGGCTGAAATTCTGTCCGTCTTTCTGCCATCTGTCCTGTTTTAGATAACCGTCAACAGCAATCTGCTTTCCTTTAGTAAGATAAGGCTTTAGGTTTTCAGCCTGTTTTCCCCAAAGGGTAACTTCAAAGAAATTTGCCTCTTCAACCCAGTTTCCACTGGCAGCATCTTTTCTGCTTCTGTTCACGGCGATGCTTAAATTTGCTCTAGCCTGTCCGTTTGCTACATATCCAAAGGAACGTTCGTCACTTCCTACGTCTCGAGTCAATCTTCCTACTAAAACAACATGATTAAGGTCTGTCGCCATTCTGTTACCCCGGTTATGATTTTTTACTATTTTTCTTCAAGTTTTACGAAAAGGTATTTCAAAAGGTTTTTCTGGATCTTGAATGCCTTGTCGATTTCTGTAATCTTATCTGGATTGAGCTTAAGTGTGAAAAGAACAAAGTGTCCTTTCTTTTCTTTGTCAATCTCGTAAGCAAGGTCGCGGTCACCGAATACTTTTTCTTCTTCGATTTCTGCACCAAAAGATGTAAGTGTGCCGCGTACTTCTTCTACGGCTTTCTTTGACTTCTCTTCATCAATCGGGAAGATAGTCATTAATTCGTACTTTCTCATTTTTGTCTCCTTATGGACTTATGGAAGCTCTACGAGCCCCAAGGGGTGTTTTAGTAGCATAACATTTTTAAGTATACAAAGTCAATTATATTTTCCGCGGATTCTTCTTTGCAAAAACGCGGGTTGACCGCAACAAAAGTGGACATTATAATTTTACTATGTCTTTACTATATAAGTTCAAAAAGTACAGCCTGATTTTCGCGGCAATGGTTCTGTTTGGCGCGAATGTTTTTTGCGCGGCTGAAAAAACTGTAAAATACGACAATTTGATGAAAACCGGAACTGCTGCGGAAATAAAAAAAGCGCTCAAAAAAGATCCGGATATGGTCTGGGTAAAAATCGAGCCGGAAAACGATACCCTGCTTATGCGGGCAATAATGTACAACCGCGATATTTCAATTGTGAATATTCTTCTGAAAGCCGGAGTTTCGCTCAGAAGGGAAAACAACAACGGCCAGAACGCACTTATGTATGCGTGCATGTACTCAACAAACCAGGAGGTAATCTCAAGGATTCTTGGAAAAATAACAAATCCACGTTCGGTTGTAAAAGAACTGAACAGAAAAGATGCATCCGGGAAATCTGCATTGAAATATGCCAAGGAATTCGAGAACCGACGGGCAATAGACTGCGTCTCAAAATATGTTGGAAAACCGGAAGGTTACCAGGAAGGCCAGGATTACGTGGATTTTCTTGAGTCATGGAACACAATCGCTTCAAAGGCAGAGGCTGATACAAAAGCCCAGACAGAAAACACGGATGACTACGAGGACAGCTGGGAAACAGGAAACAGCGCAATCGAAAAAAGTGAGAAATACGACGCCCTTATGAAAAACGGAAGCGCAGCATCAATAAAAAAAGCGCTCAAAAAAGACCCGGAGATGATACTGGCGAAAATTTTGCCGGAAAATGACACACTTCTTATGCGTGCGATAATGTACAACCGCGATATTTCTGTGATCGATTTGCTTCTGAAAGCCGGAGTTTCTGTGAAAAAAGAAAATATCCACGGCCAGAATGCACTTATGTATGCGTGCATGTACTCAAAGAACACAGGCGTAATCTCAAAGATTCTTGAAAAATCTACAACACCACGCACAGCAGTAAAGGAACTGAACAAAAAAGACAAAAATGAAAAAACAGCCTTGAAATATGCCAAGGAATTTGAGAACCGCCGGGCGATTGACTGCGTCTCAAAATACGTAGGAAAACCAGAAGGCTATCAGGAAGGCCAGGATTACGTGGAATTCCTTGAGGACTTGAATGAAAAACTTCTTCTTGCAGAAAAAAAGGCGGAACTTGCAAAACAAAAGGAAGCTGAACTCAAGAGAAAAGCCGAACAGGAAGAACAGGAAAAACTTGCTTTGGAACAAAAAGAACTTGAGAAAAAAACTGAAAACGTTGAAGTTCCTGCTTCAAAGCCGATTGACATGAACAAATATGATAAAGTCTCATTATTCGATTTTGCGGTTCAAGATGAAATTCCAGAACCGGACGACACTGAAGATGAAAACGATTTTTCCAGAATTGAAGATCCTGACAAAAAAGACAAAAATGGAAAAACGGCACTTATGCGAGCCGCAAAAAACGGAAATGCAGAGGAAATCGGCCGTCTTATAAAATCAGGTGCAAACATGAATCTTTGTGACGATGATGGCTGGACTGCGCTTATGAACGCCGCAAGATACCAGAATGACCCGGAGACTGTAAAAATTCTTCTGGAAGCCGGCGCAGATCCGGACCAAAAGAACAAATATGGCTCAACTGCCCTGCACCTTGCCGCGGCATATTCAGAAGCTCCGGAAATTTTAAGGCAGCTGGTCGGAGCCACAAAAAATTCAGATGAGATTTTTAAGTCATTCATCATGGCGTTGACTTCAAATTCTGTGGATGAAAAAAAACAGACTTCAAAAATAAAGATTTTTATTGATGCAAAAGTTTCGGTAAACAGATTTTACGAAGGCAGGACACCTTTGATGTATGCCGCGGAATATTCGTCATCAACGCAAGTGATAAAATTTCTTCTTGATAACGGCGCGGCAAAAAACTTGCACTCGACAGATGGAAAAACAGCATTTGATTTTGCGGAATCAAACAAACTTTTAAAACACGATAAAATTTTCTGGTCATTGAACCAGCAGTAGGATTTTTATGAGAATCACAGGCGGAAAACTTAAAGGAAGAGTTATAAAATGCCCGGATGGAATAATCAGGCCGGCAATGGACAGGATGCGGGAATCAGTTTTTGCGGTCCTTGGGGATTTAAGCGGAAAATCGTGGCTGGATCTTTTCAGCGGCTCTGGCACAATCGCAATCGAAGCTGTTTCCCGCGGCGCAGAGCACGTTGAACTTTGCGAAAAAGACAAAATCAAAATCAGCACAGTGCTGGAAAATGTCTCTGTAACTGAAAAAGAATGTGGCATAAAAATACAGTGCCATTTTATGCCGGTTGAATATTTTATAAAGCGCTGCAAAAACGATTTTGACTACATATTTTTTGATCCGCCGTTCCCATATAAATTCCACGAGCAGCTTATCCTTGAGGCAGACAAGAAAGGAATCTTAAAGAAAACTGGAACAATAATGGTTCACCGCCCGGAGGAACATTTCATGCCTGACACTATAGGAAATCTAAAAAGAACAGACCAGAGAATTTACGGCCGTTCAATAGTGGATTTTTATAAATACGAAAATGAATAAATTTATAAAATGGAATGAAATATTTTAGTACAGACAATTGACAAACTATTTTTTTAGTTTACTATTTCAGCAGGCATAAAAAAAGTTTGTTTTTTAACCCAAGTTTTTTAGCTAAAAAGGAATAGCAATTTTTAATGGATGAATCGTTAAAAAATGAAATCAATAAGAAACAGGGACCTGAAGGATTTATAAAAGTCACAGACAATCCTGTTTCCTCTTTGACTTCTGGACAAAAAGCAATCTTAAACAGAAAAGGAAATGAGCTGTTTAACAAAGGCAAAATTGAAGATGCAAGACGAATTTTCATTACAACCGGCTATTCTGACGGCTTGACGAGAGTTGGAGACATCTATCAAAAGAAGAATGAAACTTTAAAGGCCCTGAAATTATATGTCTTGGCGCATAACAAAGCAAAAAGTGAGCCAATCTACGAAAAAATGGCCGAAATAATCTCCATTCTTCTTAAGGAATAAAAATGAAAGAACAGTTTGATGAACATTTTGGCAATACCCAAAAAGAATTTCCATTCGCAGAATCGGCATTTCCTGTTGTTCAAGACCTGGAAAAAGACAAGAATTCAGAGAAAGATGAAAAGAATGCGCTGATTTCTGAACTTTCAATAAAAGGTTATCAGAAATTAAAGGCAAACGACCTTGAAGCAGCAAAGGAATTCTTTGAGAAAATCCTTGAATTTGACACAAACAATAATTATGCGCTTGTCGGACTTGGTGACACAGAGCGGAAACAGGAAAATTTCTATGCTGCAATAAATTTCTACAACAAATGCCTGGAATTCCACCCGGACAACAACTATGCCCTTTTCGGACTCGCTGACTGCTACAAGGCGTTAAACCAGTTCAGCAAGGCAATTGAAATCTGGGAAAAATATCTTGTCCATGATGAAAAAAACATCACCGTAATCACAAGAATTGCTGACGCCTACAGAAAAATTCATTCATATAAAAAGTCAGGCGAGCTTTACCAGAAAATCCTAAAAATGGAAGAAACAAATTCCTATGCGCTGGTAGGTCTTGGCCATCTGAATTTCGACTTGAAAAGATACCACGAGGCGCTTTATTACTGGAAAAAAATGCTAGAGCTCCATAAAGACAACGTTGACATAAGAATTCTTACATCAATCGGAAACTGCCACAGAAAGCTAAAGACTTTCAGCGAGGGAGTCTTTTATTTCCAGAAAGCGCTTGAAATGGACCCGAAGAATTTTTACGCCCTTTTCGGCCTTGCGGACTGCTACCGAGGAATGAACCAGCAGAACAAATCTGTGACATACTGGAATAAGCTTCTGGAAATTGATCCGCAGAACAAAGTCATTCTTACACGGCTTGGCGATGCGTACAGAAACATGGAAGACTACAAAGCCGCAGAAGAATATTACAGCCGCGCGCTTGACATAGATTTTGATATTTACGCCGCCATGGGACTTGCCCTTATCTGCAAATGCGAAGGAAAATACAATGAGGCAATCGACAGATTCAAGAATCTTATAAGAAATGACAGCAAAAATTACAGGCTTTATATTGATCTTGCAGATTGCTACATCAGACAGAACAGAAAAGATAAAGCGATAAAAGCGTTGGAAGACTTTCAGACACAAGGAATCCATAGTTCTGCGGTTAATGAAATGCTTGAAAACCTAAAGAAATAAGAAAATGGAAAAAATCGCACTGGCAGGGCTTTTGCCCGAAGAAATCACAGAAAAACTTGCGCTTGAGCAAAAATTCCGCGGGCTTCAGATATTCAAATGGATAGGAAGCGGAGTTGATTCTTTTGAGGAAATGACAAACCTTTCAAAAGAAATCAGGTATTCACTTTCAGAGAAGGCAATTCTCCGCTCGTCCAAAGTTTCAAAAGTCTTAAAAGATCCTGATGGAACTATAAAGCTTCAGATTACTCTTTCTGATGGAAATGCGGTTGAAACAGTTCTTCTTACCGACAAAGAAGGAAGAAAAACCGCCTGCGTTTCTTGCCAGGTCGGCTGTGCAATGAAATGCGCATTCTGCATGACAGGAACACTTGGCCTTGCCCGGAACCTTGAGCCAAATGAAATTGTAGAGCAATTTCTTTTTCTTGAAAAAGAATGTGGACGCCTGGACAATATTGTCTTTATGGGAATGGGCGAACCAATGCAGAATCTTTCTGGAATTAGAAAAGCAATCAAAATCCTTACAGACGAACGCGGTAGAAATCTTTCCGGCAGAAGAATAACGCTTTCAACCTCCGGGATTATAAGCGGAATATATGACCTTGCAGACAATGGGCCGAACATAAGGCTTGCAGTCTCGCTTACAACTGCAGATGAGGATTTAAGGAAATCACTTATGCCGGTTGCAAATGGCAATCCTCTTCCAGAATTAAGAAAAGCAATCGCATATTATGCTGAAAAAACCGGAAAACGCGTAACGCTCGAAGCTGCGCTTTTAAGAAACAAGAACACCGGCCGAGAAAGTGCAAACCGAATGATTGATTTTTCAAAAGGAATCAATGTGAATATAAATCTTATTCCGTGGAATCCGGTTCCAGGATTGAATTTCGAGGAACCTGAGCCAGAAGAAGTAAGAAATTTTGTAAGAATGCTTGAAAATGCGAACCTGAACGTTACCTTGCGCATAAAACGCGGAAGAAAAATCGGAGGAGCCTGCGGTCAGCTTGGCAAAACTGATTCAAAATAATATTTTCCTTGAATTATCACGATTTGTGTCTTATAATTAATTATAACGACTTAATGGAGTTATTTATGCAGAAAAAAATATATGTAGCAGGAATGTTTGATCAAGATACTGCCGGAAAAGTAGATTCAGCAGTAAAAGGCGTGGCTGGCGTTACAAATGTTGTTGCAAATCCAGATAAATCACAAGTTCTTGTTGATTTTGACGAGGGAACTGCAGGCATTGAAGATGCCATAAACAAGGCAATCGCAAGCGCAGGTGTTGAAGTTTTAGCATAAAATGAAGCTTGTAATACTTGACGCCCAAGCATTAAATCCCGGTGATCTTAGCTGGGATTTTTTTACTTCTTATGCTGAAGTTACTGTTTATCAGCATACTCCTGAAAATCTCGTTGCTGATCGGATTGGCAATGCGGATGCAATTTTAATCAACAAAATCAATATCAACTCTTCTGTGCTAGAAAAATGCAAAAATCTTAGATATATAGGTGTTCTTGCCACAGGTTACAATGTGATTCAGGTTGAGGCTGTAAAAAAAGCTGGAATTATAGTTTCAAACATTCCGGCATACAGCACATCCGCAGTTGCACAGCACACTTTTGCGCTTCTTTTGAATTTCACAAATCAGGTTGCGTTCCATAATGAGTCAGTTTTAAATGGCGACTGGAAAAAATCACAAATATTTTGCTACTGGAAAAAACCTATGACTGAACTTGAGGGAAAAACTTTCGGGATTTTTGGCTACGGAAATATCGGAAAAAAAGTTGAAAAAATCGCAGAATCATTTGGAATGAATGTTATTGTCTGCCCACACAAACCGAATGGAAAGCCAAATTGCGTCTCAAAGAAAGAACTTTTTGAAAAATCTGACATAATTTCCTTGCACGCACCTCTTACTTCTGAAACAGAAAAAATCATCGACAAAACTTCAATCAAAAAAATGAAAGACGGAGTTTTCATACTGAATACGGCAAGAGGCGGTCTAGTCTGTGAAAATGACGTAAAAGCCGCGCTTGAAAGTGGAAAAATCGCAGGATATGGCGCAGATGTCCTTGAAGAAGAACCGATGACGGAAGATTGCGTACTTTTCGGAGCTAAAAATTGCGTCCTTACGCCTCACATTGCGTGGGCTCCTCTTGAGACAAGAAAAAGATGCCTAAGAATCGGGGAAGAAAATTTTGTGGCATGGCTCAATGGCAAACCGCAAAACACAATATATTGAACATAGCTTCTGAATTAACTATAATAGAAAACTGATTTTTGGTTTCTTGATGAAAAAATGGAAACAGAAATTTTATAGGAGAACAAAACAACCATGGGAAAAACAATCGCACAAAAGATTTTTGAAAAACATCTTGTAGACACACCATTTCCAAACACTTACGTTTTAAAGCTTGACAGAGTATTTTGCCATGAAATCACAACACCAATCGCAATCAATGACCTAGTTGAACGCGGAAAGGACAAGGTTTTTGACAATACAAAAATCAAGGCTGTAATTGACCATGTGACACCTGCAAAAGACAGCAAAACCGCTGAGCAGGGAAAAATTCTCCGTGACTGGTCATTCCGAAACGGAATCAAAGATTTTTTTGACATCGGACAGAACGGTGTCTGCCATGCAATCTTTCCTGAAAAAGGATTTGTCCGCCCTGGTTTTACTGTAATCATGGGAGACAGCCACACTTGTACTCATGGTGCTTTCGGTGCATTTGCAGCAGGCGTTGGAACAACAGACCTTGAAGTAGGAATTTTAAAAGGAGTATGTTCTTTCCGCGAGCCAAAATCGATTAAATTTGTTTTGAACGGAACTTTAAAGGAAGGCGTCTACGCGAAGGATGTAATTCTTTATCTTATCTCTAAGATTGGAGTAAACGGAGCTACAAACTGCGTTGTGGAATTCACAGGGCCAATCATTGACAATTTTGACATGGAAAGCCGCATGACTTTGTGCAATATGGCAATCGAAGCCGGCGGAACATCTGGAATATGCTATCCTGACGCAAAGACAGTTGATTATCTTTGGGAATTCATCAAAGATGAATATAAGACAAAAGAAGCTGCAATTGAAGATTATTCTCAATGGCGTTCTGACGAAGATGCTGTATACGAAAAAGTTTACACTTATGACCTTTCAGATCTTGAACCGGTGTGCACAGTTGGCTACAAACCGGATCAGGTAAAGAAAATCTCTGAAATGGAAGGAACAAAGGTAAACCAGGTATATATAGGTTCTTGCACAAACGGACGCATAAGTGATCTTCGTATTGCCGCAAAAGTATTGAAAGGACACAAACTCGCACATGGAGTAAGAGGAATTGTAAGCCCTGCAACACCAAAAATATACAAGATGGCAGTTGACGAAGGGCTTATCGATATTTTCCTTGATGCAGGATTCTGTGTGACAAATCCAACTTGCGGCGCATGTCTTGGAATGAGCAACGGTGTTCTTGCAAGCGGAGAAGTTTGTGCTTCAACAACAAACCGTAATTTTAACGGACGAATGGGTAAAGGTGGAATGGTACACCTTATGAGTCCAGCTACAGCAGCAGCAACTGCAATTGCCGGAACAATCACTAATTCACCTTTGTATAAATAACTGGAGGAAAAAAATGAAACAATTTGGCGGAAGCGTTCTGTTCCTTGATCGTTCAGACATCAACACAGATGAAATTATCCCAGCTAAATATCTTACTGAAATCTCAAAGCAGGCTTTGAAACCTTATCTTCTTGAAGATTTGAAGCTTGAGGGCTTTAATCCAAAAACAGATGTTTTGGGAAAGAAAGTTATTATTACCCGTGAAAATTTTGGTTGCGGCTCAAGCCGAGAGCATGCTCCTTGGGCATTGGAAGTAAACGGAATTTATGTTGTTGTTGCAACAAATTTTGCGCGCATTTTCCGGCAGAATATGTACAACTGTGGAATGATGGCAATTGAAATGGACAAAAAATCAATTGAAGACATGTTCCGTACATTCGCAGACAAAGACACTGAATGTAAAGTTGTATTCAATGAAGACGGAACAGCAAAAGTAAAACTTATCGCCGGAAGCCTTTCAAAAAGTTATCCTTTCAAGCTTGATGACTTTGAAAAAGCTCTTGTAGAAAAAGACGGATGGATTGGTTTTGCAGACAGCAAATATTAATCTTTCATAAAGATAAAAAAAGGCGGCTTTCATATAAAGGTCGCCTTTTTTATTTTATAAAGCCTTGAATATTAAAATGCTCAAGATTTATATGTTTTATTCAGAAATCAGATTCCGCTTTTTTAGTTCCGCGGCAATAAGCTCAACAATCTGTTCCGGACTGTAATTTGCTGTGTCAATAATCAAATCCGAGAAAGCATAGTCGTTATTGTCGATATTATAGATTTTTTTGTAGCGTCTTGTATCCTCGCTGTCGCGCATTGCAGTAAAATCCTTTATTTTCTGCAAATCACCGCCTTCCCTGTTCAAGATTCTTTTTGCACGAGTTTCATCGCTTGCAAAAAGATAGACCTTCAAATCAGCTTCTTTTAACATCCAGATTGCAAGCCGGCTTCCTAGAACACAAGGCTCTGCCCTGGCAAGTTCCACCTGATGATTGTCAACGAAAATATCATAAGAATCATCAGTCTTTGCATTTTCTATAACCTGCGCAAGCGTAAGACCTTTTTCCGCGGCAAGCTGGCGGAATGTATAATTTATCAGCTTTACACCAAGTTTTTCTGCAAGCAAAGTGCTTACAGTTGTATTTCCACAGCCGGATTTTCCGCTTATCGCAACACGTACATCTTTATTCAACTTCATATATTACTCCACGTTTTTTGCCTGTTCACGGATATTCTCAAGAGAATCTTTTGCCTTTATGACCATTGCGCCAACTTCGCTGAACTGGTTCTTGCTTCCGATTGTATTTATCTCGCGGTTTGTTTCCTGACAGATAAAATCGAGTTTTTTTCCTGGAACAGGATTTGAATTTATCTCATCGCGCATAGCTTTTAAATGGCTGTACAGACGGACAACTTCCTCATTTATTGTATATTTAACAAGCATTGCGGCAATTTCCGTCATAATCCGGTTCTCATCCGCATTTTCACCCAAAAGTTCATTGAATTTTTTTACGATTGTTTCCTTAAAAAGACCTTCCATCTTTGGCTGCCAATTTTTAAAGAAAGCCGAACATTCATCCAAAACTGAAAGTTTTTCGAGCAAATCGATTTTAAGGTTTTCACCTTCCCTTGTTCTGTCCTGTATAAATTTTTCGTAAGCTGTGCTGAACACAGGCTCAATCAAATTTTTATATTTTTCAATATCATAAATCTTGTTGATATTCAAAACTCCAGGCTGGCTTATAATCAGGCTGAGGGGAATTTCATTTGAATCATAGCCGCAAGCCTCGCAGACTTTTTTTATGGCATTCTGGTAAGATTTCGCGGCATTTGCGTCAGCAATAACTTCCGTGTCAGACTCAAGTTCCTTGACGCGGATATTTACGTCAACTTTTCCTCGAAGAACTTTTTCGCTGATTTTTGAACGGTAATAGCTTTCAAGCTGGTTCAAATAAGGCGGAAGATTTATTGAAAGGTCAAGAAACCTTGAGTTTACGGATTTTATTTCAACAGAAACAACTGCATTTTCTGTTGACTGTTCATTGTAGGCATAGCCTGTCATTGATGTCATTTTAGCTGCTCCAAAATTGCTTTTCCAAGTTTCCAGTTATCGCCTGCTCCCATTGTAACAAAAAGATAACCGTCAGGATATTTAGATTTATCTAAAGGCCTGTTTAATTCTGAAAGGACAAAATCTTTTGCGTCAAGAATTTCCTCAAAATAATGCACATTTTTGTGATGCTTCAAAGTTTCTTCGTACAAAGTTTTTCCTGTAATTGAAAAATCCTTTGGATTTTCGCGCGCTGAAGAATATATTTTGTGGAGAATGACTTCGTCCGCAGAATCAAATGAAGATGCGAATTCTTTCAGCAGAGCCTGAGTCCTTGAGTAAGTGTGGCTCATAAAATCAACGATAAGTTTTCTTCCGCTGTAGAATTCCTTGAACCCTGCCAAAGTTGTTTTAACAGCAGTCGGATGATGACCGTAATCATCAAGCACAACAACAGAATTTCCGCTTTGTGTCTTGCCTGTTCCAACAACTTCGCTTCTTCTGCGGCCACCAGAGAATTTTTCAAGACCACGCTTTATGTTTTCAATATAATCACAAGGATTCTTTCCAGCATTACGTAAAAGCTCACAGCACAAGGCAACTGCCGCAGCCGCATCGCGAACTTCATGCTTTCCCGGAACTTTAAGAAAAAGTGAACCAAGAAGTTTTATGCTGAAATTATTTTTTTCATCAGAGACTTTCTCAAATGAAAGCTTGTAGTCATCGTCCGCATTTTCGCCATAAGGAACAAGAATTATGTCCGGGCGTTTTTCCTTTGCGATTTTTGCGGTTTCAACAGCGCCAGCATCATCCGCACAATAAATCAGCTGGCCTTTTTGTGGCAATTTGCAGATATAATCAACAAATGCGGCACGAATATCCTCATAGGTCGGATAATAATCCTGATGATCAGACTCAACCGAGGTAAGAACAATTTTTTGCGGAAAGAAAGACATAAAATGACGCTGATACTCACAGGTTTCTGCAACAAAATAATGTCTTGGTGAATCTCCGCAGTTTTTCGACGTGAAAGTGCAAGTATTTCCAAATGAATTTATGACACTTCCTGCAAGAATCTGCGCCGGCAAATCAAGTTCCTTCAAGATTGTACCAGCAAGTCCTGTAGTTGATGTTTTTCCATGAACGCCACAAATTCCGCATGAATATGCTTTTTTTGAATATTCGCCCAATGCCTGGGTATAAAGCATGCAAGGAATTCCTTTTTTTTGTGCGGCAATCAAATCAGGATTTTTCTGAAGGTTATATGCGGAAGAGTAAACAACAAATTGAACTGAATCTGTAATGTTCTTTTCATCAAATGGAAGAGCCTTCAAGCCGAGTTTCTGTAAGATTTCATCTGTGTAAAAATGCTCACTTACATCGCTTCCTGTGATTATTGCTCCGTTTTTAAAGAATATTTCAACAAGAGCCGCCATGCCGGTTCCTTTTATTCCGACAAAATGAAAATGAACGCCTTTTAAATTTTCCGGCAGAGATAAATTTTGCATGAAATTATTTTAATACAATTGAAACAATCAAACAAGACTTAAATAAATCTGGTCAGCAAGACCGAAGCCTGCATTTTTTGTCATATTCACAGCGTATTCATCAAAAAGCATATCCTCATACATCTGGCCTGCCATTCCAGAACCGCCAAGCGCAGATTTTGATACAGTTTTACGCATAGAAGAAAGAACTTGCTTTACAAAATAGCTTTCAAGTTCCATTGATTTTTCGTAAAGTTTTGAAGTCTTATCTATTTTCTTTGACTCAACATGACTGTTTGCCTGGTTTGCAGCAGCACCAATAGGATTTGCGTGGGTTGCGCTCTTGTTTTTGTACACTCCCGAAAAACCCGAGGAAATATCGCCATTCAGTTTTCCTTCCGGAAGAATTTGACTTGAAGAAACAGTGGAAGACTTTTCTTTTGTCCGCATTGACTGAACCAAATCCTGAAATTTTGAGAACTCCTTTTTCATCTGTGCAGCCTGAACCGCTCCATCACCATTTGTAATGCCAGAAAATCCATTAACCAAGCCAATATCCATATTTTTTCCTCTATATTTATTTTCGGAATTTTTTTTGTTGATTTTAGGAAAAATTATTGTTTGTAACAAACTTACCTAGGTAACTGCATCTGCTCTATCAAGATAAAATCTAAAAAAATGGGAAAAATTGAGATAAATCGCTTTTAAACTGAAGTAAAAAGAAATTACCCGGAAGGGGACTTGAACCCCTAAGAAGTTGCCCTCACTAGGACCTGAACCTAGCGCGTCTGCCAATTCCGCCATCCGGGCGAAAATTATAATGTGCTTAATATAACAGAATATTTTGCTGTGGTCAAGATTAATTGACAGGTTAATGCCAATTAATCTCAGTATTCAGGCTATTTATCTTTTCAGATTTACTGCTGTTGAAAGCATTGTATCTGAAGTCTGGATCGCCTTGCTGTTGAATTCGTATGCGCGCTGTGAGACAATCATCTGCACCATTTCATTCACAACAGAAACATTCGACATTTCAAGAAATTTATGGCGTGTGTCACCAAATCCCTCGAATCCAGGACGACCACCGAATGCCTCGCCGGATGCGTTTGTCTGCACAAAAAGATTATCACCATCAGCCTGCAGACCTACAGAATTTGGAAAACGGAAAAGCTCCAGCTGACCAACTTCAACAGGTTCGTTTCCGCCATTTACTTTTACGCTTACCCGGCCAGTCTGAGTTATGTTCAATGATGAGACATCATATCCTTCTGGAAGAATGATTTCCGGCTGGACGCGCAGTCCGTTTGAATTCACAAGCTGACTGTTTGAATCTATCTTAAAAGAACCGTCCCTTGTGTAAGCGTAGCTTCCGTCATACTTCTGGACGCGGAAAAAACCTTCGCCAACAATCGCCACGTCTGTGTCAACTCCAGTATTCTGCAAAGAGCCCTGCCTCATTATCCGCTGAGTGGCAGCAAGTTTTACGCCGGAACCTTGCTGTATTCCGACAGGCGTCACAGTATCTTCTGTCGCAGGAGTTCCCGCCAACTTAACATTCTGATAAATTAAATCTTCAAATTCTACGCGCTGCTGTTTATAACCTGTTGTATTGACGTTTGAAAGATTATTTGAAATTACATCCATATTAGCCTGCTGGCCATTCATTCCAGTCGCGGCTGTCCACAAACTTCTTACCATTTTTCAGCTCCTCCACGCCTATCTGTTATAAACAGCAGTTTTTGTCCACAAAGTTCCCATCATGCTGTCTTCGCTTGTTATTGTCTTCTGGTTTGCCTCGTAAGCGCGGTTAACTTCTATCATCTGGACCATTTCGTTTACTACATTTACATTTGAAGTTTCCATGTAACCTTGAAGAAATCTTGGGCGTTCAGAACCTTCCGCAATATGCGCAGAGCCTGAAATATCGTTCGCTGAATAAAGGTTATTCCCCATTTTTTTCAGATAACGCTCGTTGTCAAAACGGACAACTTTAAAGCGGTCAATAATCTCGGAATCTTCCTGTGAAGAAATAATTCCATCTTCATTTACTGTGAATTTATCATTTTCAACGTGGATAAAACCTTTTTCGCCAAGAACCGGATAGCCGTCTTTTGTCTCAAGAATTCCTTCTTTTCCGATAATAAAATTTCCATCGCGTGTGTAACGTTCTCCGAGCGGCGTCTGTACAGAAAAAAATCCCTTGCCTCCAAAAGCAACATCTGTGCTCTGGTCTGTCTGACGGAACGAGCCCTGCGCAAAATCAGTGTAATTTTCGTTTGTTTCTATTCCAAGCCCAAGTTTTCCGATTATAGGAGCAGCCTCTGCCGAACCAAATGGAGTTTCATAAACGCCATCAAGATTTGTGCGCCTTAAAAGAAGCTCCGGGAAAGACTTGCTTACAGTTATATCTCTTTTGTATCCTGCTGTGTCAACATTCGCAAGATTGTTAGAAATCGCATCCAGCCGGTTCTGCTGGGCGTTCATTCCGCTTGCTCCTGTGTACCATCCACGAATCATATTTTACCTCCAAACAGCCGGAACTTTTAAATTGAGAAAAAATTCAAGCCATTTGTTTTATTATCGGTATATAGAAATTGCGGTTTAGCGAATTCTGTCTTATAATATGAATGATGTTGGAAGAAAAAAATAAACCGCGCGTTGTAGCCCTGATTCTGGGTGGCGGAAAAGGAACAAGACTATATCCTCTTACAAAAGAAAGGGCAAAACCGGCTGTATCTTTCGGCGGAAAATACCGGCTTGTGGATATTCCTCTTTCAAACTGCATTAATTCCGGCTACAAGAAGATTTATCTTTTGACACAGTTCAACTCTACATCGCTTCATCTGCACATTACAAATTCATACAATTTTGACCGTTTTTCCTCTGGCTTTGTAGAAATTCTTGCGGCGGAACAAACGCTTGAGAACGACAAATTCTACGAGGGAACTGCCGATTCTGTAAGAAAAAGCATGTCGCATTTCAAGTCACAAAAACCTACGCATTACATAATTCTTTCCGGCGACCAGCTTTACCGCATGGATTTGCGAGACTTCTTTGAATCACATATCCATTCAGGAGCGAGCATCTCTGTTGCAACAACAGTTGTAAGTCGCACAGACGCAAGCCGGTTTGGAATTGTAAAAACTGACGACACAAACAGAATCATAGAATTCAGGGAAAAACCTGCCCCTGACATTGATATTTCAGCATGGAGAATATCCCCGGAACTTATGGCGAGCATTCCCGACCCAAACAAAGAATATCTTGCCTCAATGGGAATTTATATTTTTAACGCATCCGCGCTGGAATCTGTACTGAACGAAAGCGACTCAAAAGACTTCGGAAAAGAAGTGATTCCAAATTCAATCGGAAACTATATTGTGAACGCCTATGTCTTTAACGGCTACTGGGAAGACATAGGAACCATAAAAAGTTTTTACGACGCGAACATAAAACTTACCGACATCGACCCAGAATTCAATTTTTACAACGAGGATGAGCCGATTTATACACACATGAGAAATCTTCCGCCTTCAAAAATCAATGGCGCCTCGATTTTCTGCACATTGACATCCGAAGGTTGCGTTATAACAAACTGTAAATTAAGCCGCTCAATCATCGGTGTGCGTTCGATCATAGAAAACGGCTCGGATTTAAGCGGAGTAATAATGATGGGCGCGGATTTTTACCAGAACCCAGAAGAAAAAAAAGAGGATATAAAAAGAGGCTTACCGACAATCGGAATCGGAAAAAACTGTTTTATTTCCCGCACAATAATCGACAAAAACGCAAGAATCGGCAACAACGTAAGAATCAATGTAGACGGAAGAAACTACGAAAACGGCGACCACGGAAATTTTTACTCGGCGGATGGAATCATAGTCATCAGAAAAGGCGCTGTAATTCCAGATGGCACAATAATTTAAGGTAAAAATATTGAATTCTCAATACGACAAGCTCGGCGAAATGCTGAAAGACGCGATTGAAAGCGGCAATTTTCCAGGGAACGTCAAAAAAAATCCAGGACAAAAATCAAAATCCAGTGAAGAAAATTTCACGGAACAAGAAACCTTTTGTAAGACTCAAAACCAAGAAAATAATTTTAAAGAAAAAGAAAGAAAAAGAAAGAATGAAAAAGACAGCAGAAAAGATAATAAAAAGAACAAAATATCTGACAGTTGTGTACAAAAAAGTATACATCTTTATAAAATTTTTAACCTGAATTATGGATGCACTTTAGAAGAACTGAAAGATTCCTACAGAAAACTTTTAAAGAAATATCATCCTGATAATTTTGAAGGATTTCCAGAAACTCAAAAAATCGCTGAAAGAAAAACCCGGGAACTTATTTCTGCATTCAATAAATTACTGGAGCTTATTGGTTAGAGTCTTACGTTCTATTCCAAGAATCTCGGCGGTCTTGGATTTGTTGCCTTTGTTCGCCGCAAGATTCTGCTCAATTATGATTTTCTCTGCCTCTTCAAGCGTGATTCCAAGCGGAACAGAAATATCAGTTTTTGCGGATGCCTTGACAATTTCCGGAGGAAGATTTTCCTCACGGATTATGTTGTCAGTGCAAAGTACAGCCGCACTTTCGATGCAATGTTCCAGCTGACGGATGTTTCCAGGCCAGTCATATTTGAACATTGAAACTTTTGCTTTTTGGTCAATTGAAAGATTTCCGTTCTCTGAATATTTCTTCAAAAAATAATCTATAAGTTCAGGAATATCCTCTTTACGTTCTCGAAGCGGTGGAATTTCAAGATGAACAACATCAAGGCGGTAATACAAATCTTCCCTGAAGCGACCGGCTTTTACTTCCTCCTCAAGATTACGGTTTGTGGCGGCAATAACGCGTACATCAACCTCGATTGTTTCCTGTCCGCCTACCCGTTCAAATTTCTTTTCCTGAAGAACACGCAAAAGCTTGACCTGAGTTGAAGCATTGATTTCCCCGATTTCATCCAGAAAAATCGTGCTTTTATGCGCAAGCTCAAAGCGTCCTTTCTTAAGATAATCAGCGCCGGTGAACGCTCCTTTTTCGTGGCCGAACAATTCTGACTCCAAAAGAGATTCGCTGAGCGCAGAACAGTTCACAACAATCATTTCCCTGTCGCGGCGCGGGCTGTTGTTATGGATTTCGCGCGCAACAAGTTCCTTTCCAACACCGGTTTCTCCTGTTATAAGAACGCTGGCTTTTGAAGGAGCAACTTTTTTTATAAGCTCATAGAGTTTTTTCATCTGCAAGCTGCTTCCAATCATCATCTTGTTGTGGCTGTCCTCAACTTCTTTTTTCAGCATTTTATGCTGCAAAGAAAGTTCCCTCGATTCAAGTGCACGCTTCACAATCATATTAAGCTGGTCAAGATTCAATGGCTTTGTAAGAAAATCGTAGGCTCCGTCGCGCATAGCTTTTACGGCAGAATCAATGCTTCCGTGCCCGGTAAGAACAATAACTGGAATTCCAGGAGTTTCAGTGGCAATATGACGGACAACTTCCTCACCGGAAATTCCGTCCATCCTAAGATCTGTGATTACAAGATCAATGTCGCCTTTGTCAATAAGGGCAATTCCCTCTTTTCCGCTTGCGGCAGTTTTTACGTTGTAATCTTCCATCTCAAAATTTGCCGCAAGACCATTACGGATATTTTCCTCATCATCAATCACAAGAATTGTAAATTTCATTCGCTACCCCAAAAGTTTTGTTTCTGTCTGCGGAACAGGAAGAGAAAGAAGAAACACAGTGCCCTTTCCTTTTTCAGATTTTACCTGGATGTCACCGCCGAATTCTTTGATTATCTTATAGGACATTGTCATTCCAAGCCCAGTGCCATTCGCTTTTGTTGTAAAATACGGTTCAAAAATCCGCCCCAAAGTATCAGAATCCATTCCGATTCCGTTGTCAGAAATTGAAACCACAAAATTATCTTTTATGACTGATGTCTCAACCGTAACAAGACCAGGCATATCATCCGAATCGTTTTCTTCTGAACATTCAGCAAATTTCGCCTTTACAGCATAAAAAGCATTCTGCGCAATATTTATGATAACCTGTCGGAAAAGTTTTTCATCAATCATAATGCGCTGTTTTTCTTTTGAAAGCTCCATTTTTATAAGAACATGGGATTTATTGAATTCTGGAGAAATAAAGTCGCAGATTCCAGAAAGAATTTCATCAGGATCGCTCAAAGTCAATTTTGCATTAACCGGCCGTACCGCAAAAAGAAAATCCATCACAAGATCGTTAAGTTTCGCAATCTCATCGTTCACAATGTCAATATGGTCTTCCAGAAATTTCTTTTCCGGCAAAGTTCCGTCGCCTTCACGTTTTTTGCTGATTGCCTTTTGCACAAGCTGGATATGAATCGAGATTGCCCCAAGCGGATTCTTGATTTCATGTGCCATTCCAGCCGCAAGATTTGTAAGCCCTTCCATATTTTCAAGCCGGCGGTCAAGAACAGCTTTTGCCTTAAGCTGAGTTATATCCTCAATTTTTACAATAGTTCCGGAAATTTCTGTTTTCTGCACAAATGAAAATACAGAAACCGCCAAAAACCGGACAGAACCGTCTGAGCATGAAGTTGAAAATTCCTCGCGGACATTCGTCTTTTGAGCATCCGCAATATTTTTCAGCCAGCTGGAAATTTCCTCATTTTCTTCTATCACATTGAAAAGCAGCTCGTCCTCATTTTTTTCGTCATCAAAAGAAATACGAAGAATCCGTTTTGCCGCCTTATTTATCTGAAGGATATGCCATTTTTTGTCCACAAGAATAAGACCAGTGGAAAAAGATTCTATCAGCGAATCCAGCATAGAATTTTCGCTCACAACTTCCATCAGGACACGTTTTACCTCTTCAGATGAAAGTTTTGGAAGCATATCGATTACCCGCTCAACATATCTGCTCATTTTAAAATATTCCCATGAAGTTTATTTATTTTTGACATATCGCGCACAAGGACTTCCAGCGCGGATTTTACAGACTGATTGTAGACCGTGACATTGTTCCAGCAAAGCTGAAGCGAGTCTGTTATATCTTTTGCAGCCATTGTTCCAGCCGGAGATGAAAAAAGACGTTTTGAACACTGCTGAATTCCTGCAAGAAAAATCTTGAAAATAATCCGTGGCTCAAAATTTCCGCAGTCTTTTATTATTTTTGCGCAGTCAGGAATTTTTGAGTCCGCAATAAGGGAATAAAATTCCTCTGAAAAAGAATGTATTTTATCCGGCGAGACCGGCAGAAACGTCAGAAGAAAATCATTGATTGTGCCGCTGAAATTTTCGTTGTGGAAAACGCGGGAAATAACCTCTTTCTGTTCCGCCAGATTGCGTTCCCTGAAACTATAAGTTCTTACCCGCGAAAGAATTGTAGGCATAACAGCATTTCTGCGTGCAGTTGTAAGAATAAAAACTGTGTCTTCCGGCGGTTCTTCCAGAATTTTCAGCAAGGCGTTGCGCACTGACTCAAGCATACGGTCTGCGTTCTCTATGATTATTGTCTTTTTTCCAGAAATACTTTTCAGCCTTGCCCAGGCAGCCGCATTCCTTATTTGCGCAATAGGAATCGAATCATACAGAAACTCTGACTCAAGTTTTTCGCAGAGCGGAATAATTTTTTCAACAGATTTCTGGACAGCCTGGAATTCTGGTAAATCGTGCGGAAAATCAATCGGCTCAAGCTCCTCATCAATTGAATTCATTATTGTGGCGATTTTATTAAGTTTATCGTCTCCATCCAGAAGAACCGGACTGAACCTTAAAGTCAATTTGCGGACACTTCGTATAAAAAGGTAACGAGAAGCAACAAGATGGCGCGAAGAATTCATCACTGCATTCAAAAATGCCCGGCTTGAAGCGGCAATCTCCGGCGTGCAGTCTTTCGGTCCGGCAAGCAGAAGATTATTGCTTACAAGAGCTTTGTACTGAAGGCAACTGGGACACGAACAAAGCCAATGTCCTTTTTTTTCGCCAGTGCATGAAAGAATTCTTGCAGTCTCAAGCGCGCAGGTAAGTTTTCCGCTGCCATGAAGCCCGCTGAAAAGAACCGCGCCCGGAAGGTTTTCATTCAGAATATCCGAAGATAAAAGAGAAGTCACATTCTGGTAAAGCAAATTGTCGTACATTTATGCGGTAAAACCTTTAAAATAATCAGACGGAATATTAAAAACGTTGCCAAGAAACCTGAAAAAAAGGCTGTCCTTGAAAATATCAGAAAAATCATAAAACTGCTGGACTTTCAGAACCGCAATCACAAAAACAACAACCACAAGACCTTCAACAACTCCAAGAAGAAAGCCAAGAGTTTTGTCAAGTCCTTTCATAATCTCGCCTTCAAAAACCTTTGAGACAAAATGCTGAATAATTGAAAGAACCAGAAAAACAACGATAAAAATCAAAAAGAAAGAAAGAGAAATGGACAGGACCGAATTTGTGATTGTCTGACCGACATAGACATCAAGTTTCGGAGCCAAAAAGATTGCAACAGCAAGACCGCCAATCACAGAGATTTTTGAAAAAAGTTCTTTGATGAAACCTTTTCTTAACGCCGCCACGGCAAAAACTAGAACAACAATCAAAAAACAAATATCAATTGGTGCTATTGTCATAAGCTCTCCTTGTAAAGAAGTTCCGCGATTTTTTCCGCAGGACGCGCGCCGGCAGAAAGAATTCCATTTTTTTCAGCATATTTTTTACGCGTATTTTCATCAAGAAGCATTTCCAAAGCTGACTTTAGCTTTTCCGAAGTAGCATTATTTCTTCCAAGAACAACAGCTGCCCCATGTTTTTCAAAGAATGCGGCGTTGTCTTCCTGGTCGCCCCGAGTTCCTGAGCCACACAAAGGAACTAAAATCATCGCCTTTGAAAGAACTGAACATTCCCAGATTGAATTTGCGCCTGAGCGAGAAACCACAACATCTGCGCAGGCAATCACATCCGGCATTTCATTATAAATGAAGGCAAATGGCTTGTAGTTTTCCCGGATTTCCTCCGAAACATTAGGAATTTCAGAGTCATCCACATTTTTTTCACCAGTCTGATGAACAACAATAAAACGTTCGCAAAGCCACTGTATATTCTCTCGCACAAGACTGTTCAACTGCTTTGCGCCAAGGCTTCCACCGACAACAAGAAGAACAGGTTTTGTCTTTTTCTGGATTTTCAGAAATTTCAGGCCGTTTTCCGCATCTGCTGAATAAAAAACAGGACGAACTGGATTTCCTGTAACAACAGCCTTTCCGCGGGCGCTTTCTGAAAGATAAGATTCAGTTTCTTTATAGGAAAGAAGAATTCGTTTTGCGCTTTTGCTGTTAATCCCTGTGGCAAGTCCAGGCGTGAAATCACATTCATGCGTATAAACCGGAATATTAAGCAATTTTGCGGCAAGGCAAGGCGGAACACTTACAAATCCACCTTTTGAAAAAAGAACATAAGGTTTTATCTTCAGCAAAATAAAGAAAGAAGACACAAATCCTGCAAAAATCTTAAAAATATCAAAAAAATTCTGGAAAGAAAAATAACGCCGCAATTTTCCGCTTGGAATTCCATAGAAAAAATCCGCGGAACGTTCACCATTTGAATCAACGTTTTTTTCCACAATATTTTTATCCATTTCTTTTGAATTGCCAATCCAATAAATCTGCGCAGTTTTTCCGTTTTTTCTGCACAGAGCGCGGAATTCATCCGCAACGGCAAGCCCAGGATAAATATGACCGCCTGTTCCACCGCCAGCAAATGCAATTTTTAGAATATTATCAGTTTTAGAACTCATAAAATTATTTTATTGTTCCTTGTGATATTTTTCAAGAATAGAAAGAATTTCTGTCTTCCTAAAAAGTTTCGCGTATTCATAGGCGGACATTCCCATTCCATCTTTTATATCAGGATTTGCGCCATTTTCCGCAAGCATTTTTACAATTTCAGTTTTGTCGGCTCCAACCGCAAGAATCAGCATTGTCTGCCCTTCCTTGCTGATTGTGTCAAGTTCCGCCCCTTGCGCTATAAAAAACTTTGTCATCTCCGCGTTTCCACGCCATACAGCATCCATTATCGCAGTATAACCACGATCCTTTGATACAGAATCAAGTCTCGCGCCACAGGAAACAAGCCATTTTACAGCCTCAATATTATCAGAGCGGGCCGCAATATTAAGCATTGGAGTTCCATCAGAATCAGAAATATTCACGTCCATCCCGGCATCAACATAACATTTACAGATTTTCTGGTTCCATTTTTCTATATAATGGGCAAAATTTTCGCCGTCAAAAGGATACCCATTCTCAAAAAGATAATTATAAGAATCTTCCTCAGTCTGCTCCTGCAAAATCGCGCCAGCAGATTCTGAAACAAACAAAGCCAGACTTTTTTCATCCTCAAATGACTGAATCAAACCTGAATCCAGTAAATCAGAGTCAATTTCCGTGTCAGTCGTGTAAATTTTTGCGCCTTGCCCTAAAAGAAAACCGGAAATATATGAAACTGGAATATTTTTTTTCAGGGAGCAAAGAGCCACACAATGAGTTATTCCGCACAAAAAATCAAACTTAAGATTCATAGCTCCGTCAAGAGATTCAAAAAAAATCTCTGAACCCGGAAATTTTTCCTGCAGAATTTTATCCAAATCCGAACCGGATGCTTTTTTTTCAGATATAATCAACCACTTCATGTATTTTATTATAGATTACAAAAGTCAATCTAACAAGAAAAAGATTTTTTCTTGTTTTTGTGTAAACCGAAAAAAATTCATTTTTTTTTAATTTTTTTCGGTTTTTGCTGTTGACATAAAATCCAGTTTTCTATATTATTAAAACATCACGACGCCGCTGTAGCTCAGTTGGTAGAGCAGCAGACTGAAAATCTGCGTGTGGTTGGTTCGATTCCAACCGGTGGCAAAAAGACATTCCTTTATGGAATGTCTTTTTTTTTGTACTTTTTTTCCAAAGTATTGTAGAATAACTTATCTTCTGATTCTTGAATTCAACCTAAAACAACGGAGCTCAATATGAAAAAAATTTTATTCACCATTTTTACGGCCGCAGTTTTTACTTCAGTCCTGAGTGCAGAGAATTTTGACAAAACAAAAAGCAGAAACCAAATTTCCGGCGCACTTGAAAAAACAACTGATATGATTTCCGAAATTTTACCAGAAAATTCATCTTTGCTGGACGCACAGCCGGACGCATTCATCGGGAAATTCATTCCGTCAATTCCAATGCACTTTTCAGCAGGAACTTCGTTTTCCGGGACTTTCATAAAAACTGATACTTTAAAAGATGCAATGACCGACCTTTCTGACGGAATTTCTGAAACGCTGAAAAACGGAAATGCAACAGACAGTTTCAGCATCGATTTTGACCTGCCGAGAAATATTCCTGTTCCTACGGCGGCATTCACTTTCAGACTGGGAGGAATAATTCTTCCTGTTGATTTGGGCGTTTTTGGTGCAACAACTTTCAACGGATTAATAAAAGATATAACTTTTGACGATTTTAAGGCTGGACTTGACTACACAACAATCGGCGTTGATATGCGCTATGCGATTCTTGAAGGTGCAGGTCTTTTGCCGAAATTCAGCATCGGTGGCGGCTACATTTATTCAAATCTTTCCTTGGATTTTGAGGCAAAAAAGAACTTTAAAACAAAAGATTCTTATGAAATCAACGGCACTCCAGCTGAATATTCAGCTGACCTAAAAAGTGAAGTAAGTCTTTCGTCTAAAACGCACACAATTTTTGCAGAAGCGCAGCTTTCAAAGAAACTTCTTATTTTTGAACCATACATTGGAACAAAACTTTTTGTAACAAAGACAATAAACGAATACGACTGGAAATACAACACTTTTGTAAACGGCAATAATCAGGATGAATTAAGCGATTCCGACAAAAAATCAGAAACAAAGGATTTCAGCACAGACAATGTTTCCACTCAATTTTTTGGCGGTCTGGGAATCACACTTGCGAAATTCCAGATTGCGTTGAATGGCGCGTATAATGTAAAAACAAATTACTGGTCTGTAGGTTTAGGTTTGAATTTCAAGAATTAGTTTTTTATTTTATTGATGAAAAAAAATGGCGGAAATTAATTTCCGCCATTTTTTTATTTCTTATCAGCTGTAGCTATTATCTCTTCAAGCTGAGCACTGTCTCAAGCAATGTATCTGCAGTCTGGATTGTCTTTGCGTTTGACTGGAATCCGCGCTGAGTTACAATCATATCTGTCATCTGCTCAGAAAGGTCAACGTTTGACATTTCAAGCGCGCCGGCAAGCAAGGAACCTTTTCCGCCAACACCAGATTCACCGATATTAGCCTGACCAGAGTTGTTTGTCTCTGCATAAGTATTGTCTCCGGCTTTTTCAAGACCGCGGTCATTTGAGAATGTAGCAAGAGCAAGCTGACCGATTACGCGGTTTGTTCCGTTTGAATAAACGCCCGTAATTGTTCCTGTCGAGTCAATCTTGAAATTGTCAAGATAACCAAGAGTGTATCCGTCCTGACTGTAAGCCTTTGTTGTAGATTTAGACGCAGACTGTGTAATTGTGTTTCTCATGCTGCCGATTGTTCCAAGATTTATATTGAAGGTCTGGCGGTATGGATTTCCGTTTTCATCAGCATTTGCCCCTGGAACAGTAAACGAAGTCTGAAGAACGATTTCGCCATCCTGATTTGATATATTTCCAGAAGAATCCTCAACGCTTGCAAGCTGGCCATAATTGTCAAAATTTACGATGAAAGTATTCTGAACGCCATCTGTTGTTCCAAGACCAACACGAGTCTGTGTAAAATCCGCATTGTCTGAATCAACATTCACAGTTGCCTGCCAAGAGTTTGCAACACCTGGAACTTTTGTGAATGAAACAGAAAGAAGATGCTCATTTCCAAAGCTGTCATAAATTTTCTGCTCAGTTCCCCAAGTTCCTTTAGCAATATCACTTTCGCTTGCGCCTTCCTGAATTTCAGGAGTATTTTTGTTCAAGTTGCAGGCAAAAAGGACATTTGAAGTCTCTTTTGCCGGATCTTTTGAGCCGACCGGAATAACCAAATCCGTAGGAGTTGCGGCAGTTTGGACAATCTGCTCACCGTTCAAATCGTGTGCCATCCAACCTTGAACGCGCTGACCATTAGCAGGATTTACAAGAGTTCCGTCGCGGTCAAGACCAAACTGGCCATTTCGTGTGTAAAAACTTTCCTCGCCGTCTTTCAGGATAAAAAATCCGTTTCCCTGGATTGCAACATCAGTAGAAACTCCTGTTGACTGGAGATTTCCCTGTGTAAAAACCTGCTCGATTGTTGCAACTGTCATACCAAGACCAACATCTTTCGGGTTTACACCACCAAGTTCTTCTGTCGGTTTTGCAGCTCCACCAACCTGCTGACTTATCATATCCTGGAAATTTACCCGTCCGCGTTTAAAGCCGGTTGTGTTTACGTTGGAAATGTTATTGCCAATTACGTCCATTCGTGTCTGATGATTCTGCAAACCTGAAACACCAGAATAAAGTGATCTCATCATAATCTATTTCTCCTGCTTATTACCTGATTAATTGTAAATGGCTTTGATTTTTGCCATATCGTAGTACATACCGTTTACCATTACCTGCGGATTTGCCCCAAAAGATGTTGCTTCTACCACACCCTTCGCTGTTGAATCACCAATGTCAAGCTCAACAGTTTTTCCCAAGGTAGATGCCGCCTGCGAAGAATTAATTATGCTGGCCATCTTATTGAAAGATTCATTCATGTTTGTCATCTGCTCAAGTGATGAAAACTGAGCCATCTGGGAGATAAACTGAGTATCTTCCATAGGGCTTGTAGGATCCTGATTTGTAAGCTGAGTAATCAGAAGCTTCAAGAAATCATCTTTACCCAGCTGCTGAGATGCTGTACGTCCATTCACTGTGTTAGTTTTGTTGAAATTGTTTACCGCATTATCAACAGCAAACTTTTCAGTTGATGTCATGGTTGTATTCGGATTCTTCGTCAGTTCATTCAGTTCCATTTCAGTACCTCTTTATGGATTTCCTTTTTTTGAACTCCAAAAGATTTTTAGAAGTTCCTTTTTATAATCGGAATTTATGCAACGATGTTTACTGAATTCCGTGAAGAATTTTCAAGAATTTCTATTTCCTCAAAATTTTCTCCGGAAAAAACATTCAACTCGCCATAGATTTTTCGCATGGCAAACTCAGCCGCAGGATTATTCTGGTTTCCGCCTGAGTGATTCTGGCCAAAATTCTGACTTGAAAGAGAAAGTTCCAGTCCGACAGAATCAAAACCGCTCTGCGCAAAAGCCTGCTTCAAATTTTCAGCAGTTTCCTTGAATGCGTTGAACGCTTCCTGGGTTGCAACAACAATTTTTCCGGAAATATTCTTTTCGTGAAGGTTCAAATCAATCTTCACATTTCCAAGACTTTCCGGATGAAGAATCAGTTTTATTGAGCCGACATCGTTGTCTTTAAGGACAATATTTCCAGCCTTGACAATTTCTCCTGCATTTTCCTGAATCTGGTTTGAAAGCATCGCCTGAAAATTCGAGCCAGTTGCGCCAGCCGTCTGGTTGTCTGAAGAAACAATATTCTGGTTTGCGCTTGCGGCGGCAAAATCCACCGTTACCTGAGGATTATTTTTTTCATCGCGATGAATTTCTGAGATTTCAACAGCAGATTTCTGATTTTTTTCATCGGGATTTTTTTCAATGTTATCAGAGCGGAAATCCTGCACAGAGATTTTCTGTTCTTTATCAAGAAAATAAGTCTTTTTATTTTTTGAAGAAGTTTCCTCAACTTTTTCAGAATCTTCCGCAAAAAAATCCGAAATTTCGCCTTTTTTTTCAGTTTGAAGTTTTTTATCTTGAACTTCCGCGGTTACTCCAGATGCAGCGACCGAATTTTCCAAAGAAAAATCATCGTTTTTAGGCTGATTTTTTATTTTCTGCCCATTTTTTTGTTCTTTTTCCTTTTGTGAGTTCTTGATTTCTTGAGATTTCAGAGTTTTTTCAGCAATTTCTTTTACATTTTCTGAATTTTTCTGGTTAAAATCAGTTTTTTTTGCAATCTCAGTTTTTTCAGCCTCGGCATTCTTTACCGCAGTTTTTCTAAGCGCTTTTCCAGCTATTTTTTCATCAACTTTTTCCGGCTCTTTTAAGGCTGATTTTTTCTCTTCTGAAGTTCCGTGATTTTCGGTTTTTGTGGCTTCAGATTTATTTCCAGCATTTGCAGTTTTCTCATCATTTTCAGAAACTGTTTTCACAGACTCTGCTTTTTTTTCTGAGTCTGAATAGGAAGTTTTTTCCGAGTTTTTTGCCTCGTTCACAAAATCAGAAAAAGACTTTCCTGAAAAAGAATTTTCCACAGATGAAGATGAGTAATAATCATTCCTGTTAAATGAATTCTGCTGGGGAGCTAGCTGTTGTAACTTTGTAAAATCAAGTTGATTTTGTACAGTCAATTGCTGCATGGCAATTCCTCCAGTAAAACATGAAAGAATTGCCTTTTTCAGCTACTTTATGGAATCAGGTTTGCTGAGCATTTTCCTTTGGATTTCCGCGGCTCGTTCCGCAGGCATCAAGGAAAGCCAGTACGATCCCATAGAAGAAGTTCCGTTCCGGGCTGCAATTTCCTCAACTTTGCGAAGCACATCGATAACCGTCTGGTCATCCATCGCAACAAGAATATTTACAGCCGCTTCCGGGCGCATTCCGTTAAGGTTTGCGGCAATCTGTTCTATGTTTACATTTTTATCATCGTACTGTTTTAACGTCTGGTTAAATGTTTTTTCTCGTTCTTCCTGAGATTTTTCGCGGTTTGAAAGTTCAGAAGCAATCTGTTCATTCAGTTTTTCCTTTTGGGCAATCTCGCTTTCACGCTTGTCAAGTTCCTCCACGCGCAAATCGATTGCCTCCCGCTGCTTGTTGATTCTGTCCTGGTCCAAATCTGCAACAACCGGATTTGTTGAAGTTGCCGTTACAGAAGTCTGCGGTTCTTTTCCAAGAATTCTATACAGCGGAGAAAAAACTGACTTCATGTGAACAACGCCAAGAAAGTCAAACCATAAAAGACCTCCAAGCGCCATTATGATAATCAACATGATGAGAACTATTGATTTTCCGATTGCTTTCACGATTTTCTCCTATAAAACCAAAAACTATTCAACAAGACCCGCAATCGCAGTTCCAATTGTAATATCATTATCCAGACAAACAATGTGCCAGTAAAGACCTTTCTGGCGGGTAAGAACTTCATCAAGATAGCCGTGGACACGCGCAGAAATCTTGTATGTAAGCCAGAATGTCGAGCCGTCGCAGTTTATGCATACAGGTTTTGAGGCGCATTTCCCTTCTCCGCTCTGAACTACAGCCGCTGTAAGGATAGCAGCCGCACAACGCGCAGAACGTTCAGCCAAAGCATCAAAAAGTTCATAAAGAATATCGTAGTCTTCCTGTGTTCCATGATTTTCCGCGACAAATTTTCCAAATGGAATTTCTGTGCTGTAGGGCTCGTGAAGAAATTCATTCATTTCAATTGTTGTAAAACTTTCAAGGTTAGAAACTGCAGAGGCAATTTCCTCTGAAAAAAGGTCTTCCTTTGCGGCAAGTTTCATCATCTCAAGGGCTACTGCTCCAAGATATGCGCCGGCGCACTGCTTTTCCATAAAAAATGTTCCCGGTTTCTGTGATTTTGCGTCGTAAGCTTTGTCAAAATCAGAAAGAATCACATTTTTTGTTTTTCCGGACTCGCAGACAACAATCTGTTTTTTAAAGCCTTTTCTGGAAGGAATTTCCGGCTGGATATATGCCGCATTCATTCCTGTTCCAAGAATAAAACCTACATAAGAAGAATAAGGATAACCTTTTGCGGCCGCTTTCCCGGCAAGAAGCGCAGCGACTGTGTCATTAAGCATTGTGACTTTTTTCGGCTCTTTCCAGCCGTGCTCAACAAGAGCCGCCTTTAAACATTTTCCGATTGCGTTACCGATTACTTCCGGCGCTTTTACTTCCTTGGAAAAACCAAGAAGAATTCCGTCACCATCTTTTGTGATTTCCATTGGATAAGAAAAACAGAAACCGATTGTGTCCGCCATTCCTTTTAGATGCTCAAGATTTTTTGCGAATTCATCAAAAAATTCTTTTTTGTTCAGTTCTTTTTCAACGCCCGGCATTTTTGTCTTTTTCATATTTGAGATTGAGGCGTTTCCTTTCTCATCAAAAGTAACAAGGCTTGAGCGGAAATTTGTTCCGCCGGCATCAATTACAATCACACTTTTGCTGGTAACTGATTTTTCTGGCGGCAGGCACCATGTAGGAATCATGTCCTCATCAGCTTTTTTTCCGCAGAGTCCTCGGTTCATGTCATCAAGAATTGATTCTGCAACAAAATTCACATCAATGTGTCTTACAAAATTGTGTCTGGAAAGAAATGCACTTACGGCTGTATTCATAATAAATCCTCGGATTTTTATTTTACGTTTTCCTTCAAAAAAGTGAAAGAAATTATTTATTCAATTTTAACAAATATTGATAAAAACGCAATAGAATGTTAATTTTCATTCTATGGCTTTAGACTTGGAAACACTCAAAAATGAACTTAACCCGGAGCAATACAGGGCTGTAACAACTGTAAACGGCGCGATTCTTATAATTGCTGGCGCAGGAAGCGGAAAAACACGCGTAATAACATTCAGAATCGCCCACATGCTTGACCTTGGAATTCCGCAAAGCCAGATTCTTGCGCTTACTTTCACAAACAAAGCCGCAAAAGAAATGGCAGACCGCGTAAAAGAGCTTACACAGCGAAAACTTCAGAATTTAACAGTCTCAACGTTCCATGCGTTCGGAGTAAAAGTTCTCCGTGCGGACATAGATAAACTTGGCTACCGGGAAAATTTTTCAATATATGATGAAACAGACAGAACCGCGCTTATAAAGGAATGTGGCCGCGAGCTGAAATTTTCCCCGGACGCGCTCGATATTTACAAGATAAGTCAGATTTTTTCAAATATAAAGACAGGAAGAAAAAACTGGCAGACAGAAAATGATATGTACCGACAGCTTTACGACTGCTATCAGGAGGGCCTGAAACTTTACAATGCTGTTGATTTTGACGATCTTATTGTGCTTCCGATAAAACTTTTCCGGGAAAATCCGTATGTCCTTGCGCGGTACAAGGAGCGGTTCAAATATATAATGGTGGATGAATTCCAGGACACAAGCCACCAGCAGTATGAGCTTATGCATCTTCTTGCAGACGAAAATGTCGCGGTTGTTGGAGATGATGACCAGTCAATCTATAGCTGGCGCGGCGCGGATTACCAGAACATAATCAATTTTGAGAAAGATTTTAAAGTCACAGAAATCCGGCTTGAGCAGAATTACCGTTCAACAGGAACAATTTTGGACGCGGCGAACGGCGTTATTTCACACAACACAAACAGAAAAGACAAAAAACTCTGGTCCGGAAAAGGCGAAGGAAAACCAATTGAAATCTATATGCCCGAAAACGAGACCGATGAGGCAAATTTTATCGCGGAAAGCATCCAGGGAATCGCAATGGAAGAAAAAAAGACTTACGATGACTTTGGAGTTTTAATCAGGGCAAACACGCAGTCCAGATACATAGAAGAAGCGTTCCTGCAGGCAAATATTCCGTACACAATGAGCGGCGGAACAAGTTTTTTTGAGCGAAAAGAAATAAAAGACATCATAAGTTATCTGCGCGTTATAGCAAACCATGATGATGACATAAACCTCCTGCGCATCATAAATGTTCCACGGCGGGGAATCGGACGTGCCGCAATACAAGTCATAAATGATGAGGCGGAAAAACTTGGTTCAACGCTGTGGACGGCAATCCAGTCGCTGATTCAGGCAGAAGAAAGCGAAGCCAGCGAAAATTTAAAGGAAGATTTGCAGGATTTTGTAAATCTGATTGAATCAAACCGGCAGAAACTTTTGAGCGGCCGTGGACTTTCAAAAAAAGTGCGCGAGATGGTGGAAGAAATAAACTACAGGGATTACCTTATCACGGAATATTCAAAAAGCGAAAAAGCCGTGCGTTTTAAGCTGAAAAACATTGAGCTTCTGCTGGAGATGATGGAACGCTGGGAAATCGACCCTGACAACGCAAATCCAAGCCTTTTCAATTATCTGAACAGAATCACGCTTATGAGCCGCGACAATGGTGACGACGAAAATGACAAGGGAAAAGTAAATCTTATGACAATCCACGCCTCAAAAGGACTGGAATTTCCGGTGGTTTTTATTGCCGGTGCAGAAGAAGGATTAATTCCCCATCAACGTTCAGTTGACGAAAACGATGGAAATGTTGAGGAAGAAAGACGTCTTTTTTACGTTGCAATCACACGAGCGCGCGAAAAACTTGTAATCTCTTCATGCCAGAAACGAAGAAAAATGCAGGCAATTGTGGAATGTGAGCCAAGCAGATTTCTTGACGAAATCCCGCAGAATCTTGTTGAATACCACGAGCCGCAAAAAGAAGTTTCAGAGGAAGTCGCAAAGGACATTTTCGCAAATATGCTGAAGAAATTCTCTGCAAATTAATAAATCCGCATCTTGAGTTTTTTATAGATTGAGAAAAAAACGCTTTCAGCAGATTTACAATTTGCTCCAGACGGTTGAGCTCGCGCTACGCTTGTAATTGTTCGGGTGCTGCACACTTTAATTGACACAATCGCTCAAAGTCTTCGCAAATTATAAATCCGCCTACGCTTTTATAGGTTCATCAAAAACTCAGGCTCCAGTCTAATCAACGCAAACTAAAATCTGAATTTGATTTTTTTGCCAGTACCTTCGTAAAGCTTTTTTCGCTGGTCAGTAACTGAATCATCAGAGATATATGAATCGAATGAAGTCATCTTGTCGATTGTTCCACTCGGTGTAATCTCAACGATTCTGTTTGCAACAGACTGAACAAATTCGTGGTCGTGGCTTGTAAAAAGCACAACACCCGGGAAATTTATCAGAGCCTCGTTCAAAGACTGAATCGCTTCCAGGTCAAGATGATTTGTAGGGTCATCAAGAATAAGGACATTCGCCCCAGAAAGCATAAGTTTTGAAAGCATACATCGGACTTTCTCACCGCCGGAAAGAACTTTTACTTTTTTCAAGGATTCATCACCGCTGAAAAGCATTCTTCCCAAAAATCCGCGCACATAAGCGTCATCCTGCTCTTTAGAATACTGCTTAAGCCATTCTGTGATATTGTAGTCGTTGTCAAAATATTTTGAATTATCGCGCGGAAGATATGTGTGGCTTGTTGTCTGTCCCCACAAAACCTCTCCTACCTGCTGTTTCTTTACGCCGTTGATTATATCAAACAATGCAGAAATTGAATTGTGCTCAATTCCGACAAAAGCGATTTTATCAGTTCTTCCAACATTAAGGCTGAAATTCTTTAAAAGCTGAACGCCGTCTTCCTCGTAGTCAATGCCTTTTATGTCAAGGACATTGTTTCCAATCTCGCGGTCCGCCTTGAAATTCACATAAGGGAATTTTCGGGTTGAAACAGGAAGGTCTTCCACTGACTGTGCAAGTTTATCGTAAATCTTTTTGCGGCTTGTGGCCTGCTTTGATTTTGCGGCATTTGAACTGAAACGCAGGATGAATTCCTTCAAATCCTTCATTTTATCCTCAGCTTTTTTCTGCTGCTCCCTTGCCTGCTTCTGCAGAACCTGTGTCATCTGGTACCAGAAATCGTAGTTTCCGGCAAACTGAGTGATTTTTCCATAGTCAATATCGCAGATATATGTGCAGACTGTGTTCAAAAAGTGGCGGTCGTGGCTTACAACAATAACTGTATTCTCAAAATTCAAAAGCCAGTCTTCCAGCCATGAAATAGACTCAATATCGAGACCGTTTGTAGGCTCATCAAGAAGCAAAATATCAGGGTTTCCAAAAATAGCCTGCGCCAAAAGAACGCGGACTTTCTGGCTTTCGTCAAGCTCGCTCATCATTTTGTCATGGAATTCTTCTTCAAGGCCAAGACCTGAAAGCATCTGCTCAATCTGATTTTCTGCCTCGTATCCGCCAAGCTCGCCAAATTCAGCTTGCATTTCGCTGGCTTTTATTCCGTCCTCATCAGAAAAATCTTCTTTTGCATAAATTTCATTTATCGCATTTGTAAGCTCGTACAGCTTTGGATAGCCCATCATGACAGTATCTTTTACAGAATATGCGTCATAAGCAAAGTGATCCTGCTTAAGAACGGCCATACGCTCGCCTGTAGAAATAGAAATAGTTCCCGAATCGTGGTCAATTTCTCCTGAAAGAACCTTCAAAAAAGTTGATTTTCCGGCACCGTTCGCTCCGGTAATTCCATAACAGTTTCCATTTGTAAACTTAAGGTTTACATCTTTAAACAGCGGTTTTTCGCTGAAACTTACACTAACGTCATTTACAGTAATCAATTTGCAATCCTTTTTGTTTTTATTGCTATAAAAATTCTATTTTTTTCCAAACAAAGCCTTGATTTTTGCCCAAAGACCTTTTTTGGCTTCAGGTTTCTTCTGTACAGTTCTTATGCCGCTGGAATTCTTCTTGTAACCGTTGTTTTTATAGTTTTTATTTGACGGTGAAGATTTTGAATATCCATTTTTCTTGAAAGATTTTCCTTCAGAACTGCGTCCAGAATTTAATTTCTTTGAGCCATATTTTTCTTTATAAAGCTTCATGCGCTCTTCATAAGACATTCCGGCAAGTTCTTCCGGATTGATTTTTTTGTCATTGAATGAGTTGCGCTTATAAGTTTTTTTATCGCTTCTGTCTTTCTTAGAACTGAAGTTTCCATGCTTTTTGCCATGCTCGTATTTTTCACCGCGGTTTTCAGAATGTTTATAATGGTCGCTTCTGTGTCCGCCGTGGAAATCATCATCATCATGCTGATATTCAGTCTTGATATAAATTCCTGCGCTTTTGTCTTCCATCATCTGTTCAGGATAAGCAACTTTTGCCGGAATTTGCATTTCGATATAGCGCTCAATTGCCGGAAGATTATAAACATCCTGCTCAGAACAGAAAGTATACGCTTTTCCTGATTTTCCGGCACGAGCAGTTCGTCCGATGCGGTGAACATAATTTTCAGCCTCATTCGGAAGGTCATAGTTTATAACCATCGCAAGGTCGTTAACATCAATTCCGCGGGCCGCAACATCAGTCGCAACAAGAACTTTTAATTCACCTTCCTTGAAATCCTTTAGAATTTTTAGACGTTTGTACTGAGGCAAATCCCCGATAATGAATCCAGCCTTTATGTCGTTCATTTCAAGGCGTTTAGCCACAACCTCACAGCTTCGCTTTGTATTGCAGAAAATAATAACACTTGAAGGATTCTCGTTTTTCAGCGTTCCAATCAGAAGCTTCATTTTTTCATCGCTGGAAACATGGAAAAGCTCCTGGTCAATCTCTGTTACAGTGATATTTTCAGCGGCGATTTCAATTTCCTTAGGATCGCGTGTGTATTCCCATGCAAGGTTTTTTACATAAGTATTCAATGTCGCGCTGAAAAGCATTGTCTGCCGTTCCTCGCTTTTTGGAACAAGCTTAAGAATTTTGCGCAAATCAGGATAAAATCCCATGTCAAACATACGGTCAGCTTCATCACATACAACAAATGCCGCATCAGCAAGGCTTAGATTTCCACCTTCGCAAAGATCAATAAGACGTCCTGGAGTTCCGATGATAATATCAGCACCGCGCTTTATCGCAGAAATCTGTTTTTCGTAGCCAACACCGCCATAAACGCTTACAGTTTTTAGTCCTGAAGCACTGCACAAAGTCTTTGCCTCTTCCTCAACCTGAACAGCAAGTTCCCTGGTTGGAACCATAATCAAAGCTTTCTTTCCTTTGTTTTCCTCTTTTGAAAGCATTTCTTGTATTATAGCAACAAGGTAAGCTGCAGTTTTTCCAGTTCCTGTCTGCGACTGTACATAAAGGTCGGAACCGTCCTGCGACATCTTTAAAACTTGTTCCTGGACAGGAGTGCAAGTTTCATAGCCAGCGGCTTGTAATCCTTTTAACAAATCATCATTTAAATTAAATTCAGTAAAATTCATAAAACTAAATATAAACTTTTTTATCTATAGTTACAACCTTATTTGACGCGGAAGTCCATCGTTCATTATAGGATTCAGCTCGCCCTGGATAAGCGGACGGATATAGTGAACAGCCTCGTCCGCAATGTAGTCATCTGTAATCCATTCAAGAGGAACTTTTTTCTCCACATTTGCGATTTTATGGACATCCGCAGTCTCATAGGAAATTTTATATGGAACTTCTGACTCGCGCAGCATGCAGACAACTTTTCCAGTCTCATTCTTGGTGATTGCGGCATGAACAGCAGTTTCTCCGCAGTTGAACGCTTCCTCAATGTCTGTAAGGCTTGCAAAATGGCTTGCACATCTCTGCAATGTTGAAATTTCAATCGCCCGCGCCTTTATGTGCATTGTGTTTTTTATCAATGTCTCAAGATATTTTGCGCTTCCGCTCATCATTTTGTGACCGAACGCATCCACCACCGCCTGCTCGCTCGCAAGCTCGCAGACAAATCTTCCGTCCGCAAGGCGAACGCCTTCGCTAAGGGCAACAACGCAATACTTTTTCTTCTGAACTATTTCTTTTACGCGTTTCATAAAAAAATCAACATCAAAGACTTTTTCCGGAAGAAAAATCATATCAACGCCCTCGCAGTCCTCTCCGCGCACAAGAGCCGCACTTGCCGCAAGCCATCCGGCATTTCTTCCCATAATCTCAACGATTGTGACAGCCTCGCAGTCGTAGATACGGCAGTCGCACACAAGTTCCTTTAGGGTTGTGGCGATATATTTTGCCGCGCTTCCAAAGCCTGGAGTGTGATCCGTCATGGCAAGGTCATTGTCGATTGTCTTTGGAACGCCGACAAAACAGATTTTGCTTCCGGATTTTGCCGCATAGTCGCTGAGCTTTTTTATTGTGTCCATTGAATCGTTTCCGCCAATATAGAAAAAATATCCGATGGAAAGGGATTCCAGCTTTGCAAAAATTTTTTTATATATTCCCTCGTCCTGCTCAATTTCCGGCAACTTGAAACGGCATGAACCTAAGAACGATGCTGGAGTTCTTTTCAACAAATCAATATCTATGTTGCTTTTAAGCTTTTCGTCAAGCTCGATGTACTCGTCATTCAGAAGCCCCTTGATTCCGTGCAGCATTCCGTACACTTTTTTTACGCCAAGATTTTTTGAAGCCTTAAAAACTCCAGCCAAACTTGAATTTATTACACAGGTAGGACCACCAGACTGCCCGACAATTACGTTCAATGCCATAAAAAACCCCTGAAATTTAATTATTTTAATTTAACACAAAGTTTTTCAGGGGGCAAGCCACAAAACGGGGCGTTGCGGGGTGTCCCCGCACGGTGGATAGCGCAAAACCGAAGGTTTGGAGCGCAAGGCGGTTGTCCGCCTTTTTACTGTTGCTTCTTCCAAACATTTTGACGACGTGCTAAAATTGCCGGCATGGAAAACAAGAACAAATATCAGGCTGAATTATTTTCTAACCGGCTAAGGAAAAAATACAAGGAACTGCGCAAATGGGCCAGAAAAAACAAGATTTCATGTTACCGGATTTATGACAAAGATATTCCAGAGATTCCGGTTTCTCTTGATGTATACGAATTTCTTCCGGAAAATATCCACAACGCAAAACAGTGCGTTGAATTTATCCAGAAACAGAACGAACGCATTGCGGCGAACGATGCCACAGTTGAATCAGAAATCGCGGAAAGACGCTTTGCAGTGCTTTACCTTTACGAGCGGCCTTACAAGAAAGCAGAGGACGAGGAAGAACTCTGGCTTTCAGAAATGGCACAGGCCGCGGCGGATGTACTGGGAATTTCTGCTGACCACATTGTAAAAAAAGAACGGAAGCCGCAGAAGGGCGCGAACCAGTATGAAAAAAAATACACAAAAAATATAATAAAAGGGAACGTGCAGGAGCAGGACCAGATTTTTAAGATTGACCTTTCTACGTATCTTGACACAGGACTTTTCTTTGACCATAGACCGTTGCGCGCTAAAATCCGGGAAAACGCAGGCAAAAAGCGCGTTCTGAACCTTTTTTGCTATACCGGGAGTTTTTCGGTTTACGCGGCGGCAGGCGGAGCTTCCTACGTTGAGTCGGTTGACCTTTCAAACACGTATCTTTCGTGGGCAAAAGACAATTTAAGGCTGAACGGATTCTCTGACGCGGAAAAATATGTTTTCACAAAAGCTGATGTGATTGAGTGGCTTGAAAAAAAATCCGCCCATATCCCGGAAGACAAAAAATTCGACCTGATAATTCTTGATCCGCCGACATTCAGCAACTCAAAATCCACAGAAAATATCCTGGACATAAACCGCGACTGGCCGGTGCTTGTTGAAAACTGCGTAAAAATGCTTAACCCGAACGGAACGCTTTATTTTAGCACGAACAGCACAAAACTTCCATTTGATGAGTCAAAGCTGCCCAAAAACACGGAATGCACGGACGAAACACAAAATTCAATTCCAAAAGATTTTGAAGGCACAAAATGCCACCGGCTGTGGAAAATACGGCTTTATTGATTTTTTTGTAAATTTTATAAAAAATAGCAAAAATCCGCTTTCGGCAGATTTTCAATTTGCTCCAGACGGATTGGGCTCGCGCTTCGCTTGTAATTATTTGGGTGCTGCGCACTTTTATTGGTTCAATCGCCCAAAGTCTTCACAAATTGCAAATCTGCCTACGCTTTTGTGCATTTAGAAAAAACAAAATTTCAATAGATGCTAACACATCCGCTAAAAAACGTACTTTGCGCCGAGTCCAAGGCAAAGAGTTCTGCGCGTCATAATTTCTGAAGTTTCGCTCGCGTATTCAATTTCTATAGGCTTGAAATCCAACATGTATTTTGCAAGCGCAAAAATTCCAACATTCTTAAAATTGATTCCGATTGTTGCGCCAGTCGTAATTCCGCATGAACAGAATGTTTTTATCTTAAAAAAATCTGTGTCATCTTCCAGAAAACTGAATTTGTATTCAATCTTTCCGACCGGAAAAGAAAAATTCGGTCCTGCAAAGCAGCTCCAGCCCAAAAGTTTATGTTCATCCTGATATGTAAAAAGCGGCGCAAGCTCAATCGTGCGGTACGAATATCTGTAGCTCACGGAGTCAATTTTCTGTTCAAAGCCGTTCGCATTCAAATATGAAAAATCTGCCTGTACACCAATCTTTTCAAAAAAGGAAAACTGATATGCGGCAAAAATGGTTACTCCAAAACTGCGGCACAGCTCAACAGAAGTGCTAAAACCGTTTTTTTCCGCAACAGAAACTTCATCCTTTATGTGAGAATCTTTTATCTCTGTTCCTAATCCGACTGAAAAAAGCGGAGCCGCTCCAACAGAAATTTTATTTGCAAAAAGATTTACATTCAATATTAAAAAAAGACAAAAAAACTGCAATTTATTTTTTTTCAATTTATTCAAGGTTGAGTGTCGTATTTGCATATTTTTTATTGTCATGTAAAATACTTTCATGGTCAATAAGTTTTTTTCAATCATATTTTTATGCCTTTTGATTTTTACAGGCTGCTCGAACGACATTCAATCACACGGAAAAGAAAATAAATCGGAATTAAGACAATCGGAATCTACACAAAATTCTTCCATAATAATCAAAGATTTTTACGCCGTGGGCGGTGAAAAGTGCGTAACGGTAAAATGGGCGCCGATTTCAAAAGAATACAAGGTTTTTCTTTTGGACGGAACAGATGATGAAGAAATAATGAAAACCTCGACCGCCAAACAAAGCAAAAAACTGATTCCAATTCCATCTGGAACAAAATCATATCTTTTTGAAGGACTGGAAAACGCAATTTCCAACGAAAATGAGATAAAAAAATCAGTCTACACCTACACTATTATTGTTCAGGACGCAAGCGGAAACGAAATTGAACGCCAGGCGGCACAGGCAACTCCAGCTGGAGAATTTGAGTACGAAAAAACTGAAAGCGGGGAAATTGCAACCACCGGCGCGTGGATTTTTCTTTCTGCGGTTGATTCTCCTACTCCACAAATGGCAAGCACAAAAGATTTTGTAAGAATGGAAGGAACTCCAAACATTTCAAACGCACAGATTGCAAAAATAAAATGCAAACCTTACACGATAACCGCAGAAACACTCAGCATTTTTAATAATCCAACTGCGGTCTCAAAAATCGTGAGTGACGGAAAATTTGCACAAAGCGAAGAATATAAAAACCTTTTAAAATTCCTTGAGGACGGCGAAGAAATCCAGTGGTTCACGCTTATGCCAACCGGGAACAGAATTGAAGTTTACGGAAAAATCGTAAAAAAATCATTCGACGAAAGCGAATATACAGAAGGAACGGATTTTTCTGTTGAAACTGCAATTTCCCTCTTGGAAGAAGATAGAATTTTCAGAGACGGGACAAAAATCAAGACAGGCGGATATTACGCAAATGGCGACGGCGGCAGCGCAATCTACGAAGTTTCAAGCCGCGCGCTTTACAAATACGGTTCAATAAAAACTGCCGGCGGACAGTGGTGCAACATTTTGCCACAAGGAAACACTCTGAATCTTGTTGCTTTAGGCGGCGGAAACTGCTTCCAGATAAAATGGAGAGAATACAAAAAATGGCGAGAATTTCAGGCCGCTTACAACGACTACAAAACAAAATGGTACAACTTGCCGGAAAATTCAATTGAAAAAAGCGATTTTAAGTTTTTCCAGGAAATAATGCTGCGTTCAAAAGATTCTGGCGTTGATTCTGAAAAATGGAATGCGTTCAAAGCCGAAAATCCTGAAAAAAATGGAAGAAAAAGCTGGAAGGACTACGTTTTAAACGATGATTCGGACAGAATTGCCGAGGCGAATGAAATTTTAGCCTCCGCAAGAAGTTCTGAAAGCGAAACAATAACTTTAATTGTACCAAGCGGAAACTACAGAATTGCAAGCGACATAAATATCATCCTAAAAAACTATGTTTTGCACGGAAACACAACGCGGCGGGAAATAACGCCAGAGCAAATAGACTCTTTTGAATCAGCGTATGCGGAAAATGCAGATGAAGCAGGCTCTTCCGCATCAAATCCAGAAGGAACAATTTTCTACACGGACAACGGAAACTGCGGAACGCTGAACATAATGGGACCTGCGGAAAATGTTTTGATAGAAGGAATAACTCTTGAGTCGCGCGAGCTTGACAGCCGCAGAACTTTCTGGCACAACCAAAGCGACAAAGACGGCGTTTACACAGACATAAATTACGTTGGGCGCGGAACTTGCGAAGGCACAATGGCAGACCAGCAGTGGTTTTCGCGGCAGGTGCAGATTTCACAGTGCAACAACGTAACGCTAAAAAACTGCGAATTCATAATAACCTCGCACGTGAGGGACAAGGCGCTCTTCCCTTCAAACCCAGAAAATCCTTCTGACATCTACGATTTTGGTGGCGAAGAATATTTGTATGAAACAAAAGGAAACTTGCAAGTTATAAACACAGATTCAAAACTTGTCGGATACCAAGCAAACGACTATGTGGAACACTGCGACCTTCACACAGACAAGCAGTTCACATCCGTAACTTTTTTTGACAGCTGGAACAACGTTACCGTAGACGACTGTCTTTTGTACAATATGTCCGGCGTTTTCCGCGGCGCAAGCATGGGATTTTTGGATATGTTCGGCGGCCAGTGCAACAACGGAACGGTAAAAAATTCAACGCTTTACCACAACTGCCACGACGAGCAGATTGGAATTTTCACATTAACAAAAAATGCAGTAAACTACAAGGAAACGGAAAAAATTGACGGCGTAAATTTCACCGGAAACAAAGTTTATGCAATGCGCGACGAGCACGTTGACAAAGCAAAACCGCGCACAATGACATTCACAGTCGGCTACGATGATTCACAGAATATCTATAATGTGAACATAAGCGGCAATTATTTTTACGCAAAAGAGTTGCCGAGCAAACTTTTTACATTCGGTGGATTTGTAAAAGACGGAAGAAAAAACATTGTAATCCAAAACAACACAATCGAAATGGAAGATTCTGGCGGCTCCTATATGTTTGAAACCCGTCCTTATGTAAAAATTCTAAACAACACAATCAAGTTGGACTCTTCAAAAGGCTACATAGGCGGAACAATTTTTTGCTCAAGCAACACAGACAGCGCAAAAAGCGTCCAGCCGGAATTTTCAGGAAATACTGTAAACGTAAATTGCACATACATCGGCTCAATCTCATCCGCAACTGAAACCTATTCAAACGGAATTGCAAAAGGAAACACAATAAATATTTTTGGCGACCAACAGGGAACTCTTTTTAACGGCTTGAATGAACTTTGCGGCAACACAATAAACATTCAAGGCAGAATGAAAGAAATCTATTCAAACAGCGGAACTCTTTATCAGGATGTAAAGATTGACGGCAACACACTGAACTTAGATTTCAACGATTACGATGACGAATACACGCCCGGAGCAGAAGGCACTTTATTTCAAAACGGACGCGAAGGCTTTACATTTGCCACAATAAGTGCAAAAACCGAAAATGGCTCAAAAATTTTTATCACAAGCAATAAAATCAACGCGCAAAACTGCACAAGAATGAACAAACACTTGTTGCGGTACACAAAAACTTCTGTTTCTGTATTGATTTCAAACAACCTGGCGCAAAAATTCAATTATCTGCGAGGAATTTCAGATTCAAACGCAGACAGAATCGTCTATCTGAACAATTTTGACAACTACGGAAAACGACTGAACAAAAATGACTGGTACACGGACGGACTTCTAAACGACACAGAAAAATATCTTTTTTGCTACGACGCGCAGACAGATTCATACATCGCAAAAAAACCGTTTTTTACCACAGGAACAATTGAAATTCCTCAGATCTACGACGACGGAAACCACGACACAAAAAACGTAACAATAATTGAAGAAAATTTTGCCGCCGGAAAAAATCTTATCAGCGGCGTAAAAATCCCTTCATCAATAAAAGAAATAAGAAGCGGAGCGTTCAATGGCTGCGGACTTGAAAAAGAAATTTTTATTCCATCAAGCGTGCAAAAAATCGGTGCAGAAGCCTTTACAAACACAGGCGAATATTTGAAAATAAAGTGCGAAGCCTCAAATCGCCCTGCCGGCTGGGAAGAAAACTGGTACACCGGCAACGCAAAAATTGAATGGGGAGCAAAAAACTGAACTAAAAAAAAGAAGGAGCAAAAAAATGGTAAAACACATAATTCTCTGGACCTTAAAACCTGAACTTTCAGATGCAGAAAAAGAAAAAATCAAAAAAGAAATAAAAACCGGACTTGAAAACTTAAAAGGAAAAATTCCAGGTCTTGTTGAAATAAAAGTAAACACAGAAGGAAGGCTCGACTCTTCCACAACAGATTTAATGCTTGACTCAACATTTGAGAATGCCGACGCATTAAAGATTTATTCAAAACATCCGTCTCATGTCGCAGTTGCAGACGCAAAAGTAAGACCGTTTACAGTTTCACGCGCATGCCTTGATTTTGAAATATAATTTAGGCTTATTTTTACATGAACTTCTGGCTTTTTGGAAGCGAATAACGCTCAACGTCAATTCCTTCAAGCTTCAGAAGTGCGATTTTGTTCCTGATTCCGCCGCCGTAGCCTGTAAGACTTTTGTTTGCGCCCACAACGCGGTGGCACGGAACAATTATGCAGATTGGATTCCACCCGACCGCTCCGCCAACAGCCTGCGCCGACATTTTTGCAATTCCATTTTGCAAGGCGATTTTTTTTGCAATATCGTTGTAAGTCGTGGTTTTTCCGTAAGGAATTCTGCACATCTGCTGAACAACCTGACTTCTGAAAGGCGTAAGATTTTCAATCCTGAACTTTGGAGTAAACGAAGGATTTTTCCCGGCAAAATATATGTCAAGCCAGTCGCAAGTTTCTTTTATCACAGGAACAGAAGTGGCGGATTTTATGTCAATCTGGTGAACTTCAAAATCTTTCAAGCTTTTTTCGTGCTTTTTTTCATCAAAAGAATACTCAAACCATAAACCGTTCAAAAATTCGCCGTCGCTTTCAATAAAAATCTTTCCAAGCGGAGAATTGTAAACACAAATCAATTTTTTCTGCATTTTCGCTATCCTTATCTGTTTCTTGCAAGCCTAAGTCCGCCGGTCTTTACGTAGGCCGGGTCGGCTCTTCTGTAGCAGGATTCAAAATATACATAAGAAGCGTTATAGCCGCCATGCTTCATGGTTTTGTAAGGGTAGACTTCGTATTTCCAGTCGTAGGGAGAGCCGAAGTCGTAGCACCATTCGTAAGCGTTTCCAGCAAGGTCGTAAAATCCAAGCCCGGAAGGAAGTTTTCCGCCCTGCTTGTGGATTCTCATTGCACCGTTCGCAGGAATTTTGCACGCAGAATTTCTGTCGTCCCAGCCGGCGGCAGTTGTTTCACCTCCGCTTTGCGCTGAGTTGCTCATGTTCCATCCGTAGTTTTTTGCAACTTTTGACGGCGGAACTGGCGTAACTCCCATGATTTCGTCCATAAGAGTAGGCTTTGAGTTTCCGCTGCAAGGACCGGTCTTGTCGCCAGGAGCATTTTTTCCGCTTATAAAAGAACCGTCCATGCATTTGCGCGCGGCATATTCCCATTCGTAAACATACGGAAGCCTAAATCCGTCCGCATTTTTGTTCACGCATGGATTGTCAACATTTCCTTTGGCAAGGCTTGTCATGTCGGTCGCCTTTGCGTTTCCAAAAGGAAGCGGAATGTTTGATGGAGTTTCGCCTTCGGCATAAATTGAACTTCTGAGCGGATTTTTAAAAGCTGAGTCCGTGCAGTAAACCGGGGAAAGGCCGCACAGTTCGCTCAACGCATTGCACCAAACAACCGCATCGCGCCAGTTTATTCCGCACACAGGGATTCCATCATCCTGCGGCTCTCCACCCTCGTTAAAAAGCTTGCTGCTGCTCAAATCTCCGTACTGACCTTCCGCGCCGGCATTTTCAAAAGTATATTTTTTTTCTCCACGCAAATCAGAAGTCGCCCATTTGTACACAAAACGCCACACATTGTAGCTTACCTCGAACTTTGACATGCTGAACGGCTCAACGGAAACAGTTTTTGTAACGCTTTCAACATCCTCGCCAATAACAATCGCGTCCGTATTCAAAATGCTTATCATGTCGATTTTTAAGTTTGAATTGGGAACTGAAAACTGCGAATCATCCCTGCGCGGAACAATATTATCGCTCCCGGAAGATTCCGAATCAACTTTGCAGGAAAAGACAAGCGCACAAAACAAAAACGCCGAAAAAAGGAATTTTTTCATGACAGAATTTTACTTGCTATTTTTGGATTTTTCAATGAAATTTTTTGAGCAGAATTCAGTTATTCAGTTTTCATACCTATGAAAGTTTTATCAGCCTCTTCGCCAAAAACAACTCCGTCATTTTTTGAATCTTTGTCTTTTGAAAGATAAAAAGTCAGTAAAACCGAAAGAAGAGCCAATATCAAATACAAAACAAATAATATAACTTTCACAATCTTAAAATACGGAGACACGGAATTTACTGACAATTCTTTTATGGACACCAAGGCATCCTTTACCGATAGCTTATTATTATCCCGTTCCAATATATTTATTGTTTTCAATGTTACCAGTGCATATTTTTCTATTTTATTTTTTATTATATTATCAGCTAAAGCCTGAACACCATTCACATCTTTTTTTCAAGAGATTTTTCAAGAAGATTTTTTATTTCCTCCGTGTCCATTTGTTTTTGTAATGCGCCTGGATATATTTCATCAACTCTTTTTTCAAGTTGCTCTATACCTAAGTCTATAAATGAATTTAAATGTCTATTTATGATTTCAACACTAATAAATAGTATTACAAATACCAAAGACAGAACCACATTTAAAACTCTCATGCATATTCTGTTTGTTTTATTTTCAAGCTTTTCAGTAAAAATGAAATTTAATAATACTGAAATAACAAAAACTATAATAACGCTTAATACAATCATTTAAAATCCTTATTAATGTAAATTTTAGTTTCCTGAGTTTTATTTATGCATCCATCTTTTATTAAACCAAAAAATGATTTTTTATATATTTTCACTTCACTATATCTTTCTTTTAAGTTTAAGTCTTTTAATACAACTTTTGTCAATAAAACACCACATGGAGCCTGCATAAAAATTTTAAAAGTCTCAGGATGAAACTCATTTTTGTTTCTTTCCATAAGGATTTTATATTTTATTTTTTTATCTTGCCATGCTGAAAACATTTTCACAGCCTGTATTACAAAAAACAGGCTGACTGCCACTTGCAGAATAATCAACCACTTTAAAATCCTATAAAAAGGAATCAAAGCGACTATTATTCCACAAATCAACAGAAGAAAAGAGTAAGTATTCAAATATAAATATCTGAAAAACCTATGCATTTCCTACCTGAGTAGCTGAAATTGCTTTATAGAAAGCATCAACTGTCTTTTGAGCAGTTTTTTCATCTGCACCAGAAAGCATAACTCTTGTTCGCTGAGTAAAACTTTCATAGTAAAGATAATAAGCAGGACAGAAACATCCGCAAGTAGAAGTTCTTTCATATCCAATTTCTTTAACACTGCTTGGAAGCAAATATCTTACAGTTGTTCCAGTATTAAAACAATAACATTCAATTACCTTTTTAACTTCAACAACCCTTTTGTTTGTGATAACAAGAAAACCATTAACTCTGTAACCCAAAATTTTGGCAAAGAATTTCTCAATCTGCCCCAAGGCTATCGCCAAAGGATTTGAACTTGTAGCCCAAAGTTCAGCCTCAATCTCCATCACAAGAGATTCACCCTCTTCAAGAATTAAACCTGATTTTAAATCTGACATATCAGACTCCTCCATTTTATTTTTATGTCAGCTGATTTTACTTTCAACGAAAGTACGCTTGCAACGTATCAACTTAACATTTATGCTAGGTTAGATAAAAATTCAGAAATCCAGTCCGTGTTCTAAATTCCTATAAATGACCCCCAAAACAACCTTTTTCCGTTATTTTTTTCAACGGAAAATCATTAAATATACTAATGGTTTACCGTGTTGTTTGTCAACGAAATTCTGTCTATTTTGATTAGCATGATAGAAGAGGAATTTCAGGAGCAGGTGAATTTTGTGCTTGGCCGACTAAAGGAAGAGCGGCAAAAAGCGAATATGTCACAGATTGAGCTTTCTTTTGCGGCAGGTTTGTCCCAGAATCAGGTGAATTGCATTGAAGGTGGCAAAAACATTCCGAATCTATACACAATCATAAAGCTTTGCAATGCGCTAAAAATCCGCCCGGAAATTTTATTCTCTGCACCCAAAGACGAAAAAGAAGCTGCAAAAAACGAGATTATCGCACTGGTAAAAAAGTATATATAATATTATAGAAGAAAGTTTTTACGTCATAAAGAAAACATCCCCATTTCACGGCCTGTGAAACAGCCTAATGCATAGCCTGTAAAACAGTCTATCGCACACCCTGTAAAACGGCCTATCGCACACCCTATAAAACAGTCTATTGCACATCCCGTAAAACGGTCTATCGCTCATTGTTAAATTAAACTGTTTTACAGATACAAGAACAGTCTGTTTTACCACACAAACTCCGTCCAGTCCGGGGACTAAATCTTAAGGTGATTTTTATCTGAAACCAAAGTTATTGCGGAATTTAAAAACAGTTTTGGTTAATATTGACAATATGGTTAAGTCAATGCTATGGTCTAAGTGATAGACCATGTGAAAACAAGAGGATTCGCTATGAATAGTACAGTAATTTTCCACATTGAACAATCTCTAAAATCACGGCAGATGACCCAGAGGGAATTTGCGGCACTGCTTGGGGTGAGCGATGTTACTGTAAACCGCTGGCTTCATGCGGAACGAAATCCTTCTGTAACGATGATTGAAAAGATTGCAAGAGTCCTTGAAACTTCACCTTCAAATCTTCTTTCTGAAGATGACGGACCTTATTATGAGGAAACCGCGCCCGATGAAGAAGTATCAGAAAGAAACAGCTTTAGAATAACATCTGGCTTTGTTGTAGGTATTGTAGAAATGGCTATCCAAAAAGGAATTCTTTCCAGAACCGAAAAAAGACAGATTATTGAAGCTATAGAAAATGATGACGATGAAAAATTCGTCAGAGGAGGCACAAGAAATGTACGCATAAAAAAGACCGTCTACTGATAACCAGACTGACTGTCTATAAACAGTTCTGCAGAAATGCAAATTACAGTTAACGGAAAAACCTTGCGTTGTCAAAAGAGTTCCGTAACTAAAAATATTAATAAGGAGCGTAAGATAATGAAAAGCTTACTTCCAAATAAAATGGGCATAAGCCCGACTATAATGAGGTATCAATATGATAAACCAGAAAACAAAACGCGATGCAAATATCGCAGTAACTTTGACTCCGTGCAGCTTTAAAGAAAACACTTATATTGCACGTGTACCAAGAAAAACATTGACAACAGACCAGATTCTGGATCTTGTTGCTTCACATAATCAAGGCATAGACCGCTATCAGGTTGGTCACGCCATGGAACTCCTGAAAAAGGAAATCCTTGAACAGGCAAAACTGGGCTTTGCAGTTGACATAATGGAAATCTGCAAACTTTACATAGCCCCGATTTCTGCCATCCAGTCATTAAAACCAGAAGCCGAAAAAATAACAGGCTTCGAGGCAAGATTCACTCCAAATGAAGAATTAAAAGAAACATTGAAAGGCATTACAGCCACTGTCTCTGCGGTAGTAGACTCATCCCCACAAATAACGCAGATTGAAAATCCAACGAACGGTGCTACCGATGGAAAACTGAAAGCAACTTTCGGCGCACGTCTTAAGGGAAAAAAACTTAAGGTCGGCGGCGAGAACAGCGGAATCTACTTTCTTCCTGTCCTTGAAGACAAAACCCCGGATATGACCGAAGAAAACTGGATAAAAGTCCCGGACGACTTTATTACAGCAAACAGTCCAAAATTATTGGAATTCTACATTCCGCGAACGATTGAAAATGGAAAAAGCTATTTTATAGCCGTCCGGACATCAATCCGCGGAACAACAACGCTAAAAAATCCTGCCACAGGAATCAGCAGCATTGCCGTGACAATAGAAGAATAGCGCGATAGATTTTCCCCCTTCTTTTGGTGCAATAGAGAAAGAAGGGGGATTTTTCATGCCTATATAGAATCTTGAAAGATTCACTGAAATAATTTCTTTTCATTTCAGACAATCACTTTTTCCAATCCTACCCATCTCCACAATTTTCTGCTACAATGTAAAAATGACTAGAGAAAGATTAAGCAGCAGACTTGGATTTATTCTGCTTAGCGCGGGTTGCGCAATAGGATGCGGAAACGTATGGAAGTTTCCGTGGATGGTCGGTCAGAACGGCGGCGGTGCGTTTGTTCTGGTTTATCTTGTTTTTCTTGTCCTTCTAGGGCTTCCGGCATTGACAATGGAATTTGCACTGGGAAGAGCCTCGCAGTCAAGCCCGGTCCGTATGTACCAAAAACTGGAAAAAAACGGCTCAAAATGGCACATTCACGGCTATATCTGCCTTTTGGGCAATATCTGTTTAATGGCGTTCTACACAGTTGTTACCGGCTGGCTGATTTATTATTTTGTTTCGTTTGTCGCAGGAAAATCCGGCGAGCTTAGTTTCGGCAAAATGATTTCAAATCCTCGCATAAATGTAATGTATCTTCTTATTGCCGTTACAGTCTGCTTTGCAATTTTAACAAGAAACCTGCAGAGCGGGCTTGAGCGAATCACAAAATACATGATGGTCATGCTTCTTGTACTGATGACAGTTCTTGCAGTGCGAAGCATTACCCTAAAAGGCGGAACAAAAGGACTTGCGTTTTACCTTGTTCCGGACTTCAAGAAACTGACTGTTCCGGTAATTGTCGCCGCAATGAACCAGGCATTCTTTACACTTTCAATCGGAATCGGCGCAATGGCAATTTTCGGCAGTTACATCGGCAAAGACCGTAGCCTTATGGGAGAAACCGTAAAAGTAATCGTACTTGACACATTTGTTGCAATCGTCGCCGGGCTTATAATTTTCCCAGCCTGCGCATCGTTCAACATCGCCGTTGATGCAGGTCCTTCACTTCTTTTTAACACAATGACAACTGTATTCAACAACATGGGTGGCGGAAGAATCTGGGGAAGTCTCTTCTTCCTTTTTATGGTTTTCGCCGCATTCTCAACAGAACTTGCCGTCTGCGAAAACATTCTTGCCTGCGTTCGCGAAATGACCGGCTGGTCGCGCGCAAAAGGAAGCCTTATCTGTGGAAGCGGAATCTTTTTAATCGCATTAACAACCGCCCTAGGCTACAGCGTGTTCAGCTTCCATCCGTTTGGCGAAGGCTCGACATGGCTAGACTTTTGGGACTTTCTTGTAAGCAACAATCTTCTTCCGCTCGGAGCTCTGATATTCTCGCTGTTCTGCTGCAGCAGCAAATTTGGCTTGGGCTGGCAAAACCTTATGGCAGAAGCAAACGAAGGCGAAGGCCTAAAAATCAAAAACTGGATGAAACCTATTTTTGCCTACTTTGTTCCTCTTTGCATAATCGCAATCTACATAATCGGACTTGTAACCTTTAAATGGAAATAATTTCTTTCGAGGGACGATGTTCCGCCCCTCGCTCCAACTATAGTCTTGCTTTTTCACATAAAATGCAAGTTTTTTCCTGAATATCCTGTTAAACAAAAAAGCCATCATCTTAAAAATGACGGCTTTCTAAAAAATCAGTATTATTTATGTATAAACAAAATCTACTTTGATTCTTTGATTCCATAGCGCTTATTAAAGCGGTCAATACGACCAGCTGTATCAACAAGCTTCTGCTTTCCTGTATAGAATGGGTGGCAAGCTGAACAGATTTCAACGTTGATGTTCTCAACTGTTGAACGAGTTTCAATTACATTACCACAAACGCAAGTGATTTTTGTAAGTTTGTATTCCGGGTGAATTCCCTTTTTCATCTTTTACTCCCACTGTAGTTGCCCGATAATGCAGAGCCTTACCTCATTCCATTACCACAATCTACAATATTTAGATATAAGTATTTGTTTATTATAATAATTTTAAGAAAACTAATCAATACAGAATTTTCTTAATTTGCCATAAATTCATCCTAGTCAGAAGAGGCTGTTCCAACATTCATGCTTGCAAGGAACGCATCGTTTGTCTTGCTCTTCTTCATTCTGTCAAGAATAAGCTCAAGAATTTCCGCATCCTCCATAGGAGCAAAAACCTTGCGCAAAATCCAAAGCTTCTGCAGTTCATTTTCAGAAAGCAACAGTTCCTCTCGTCTTGTTCCAGATTTTTTAATGTTGATTGCAGGGAACAGTCTTCGTTCCGCAAGTTTTCTGTCAAGATCAATTTCGCTGTTTCCAGTTCCTTTGAATTCTTCAAAAATAACTTCGTCCATTCGGCTTCCTGTCTCAACAAGTGCCGTTGATATGATTGTCAAAGAACCGCCTTCCTCAATGTTTCGTGCCGCACCAAAAAATCTCTTAGGCCTGTGCAAAGCATTGGAATCAACACCGCCGGAAAGAACTTTTCCAGAAGTTGGAACTGTTATATTGTATGCGCGCGCAAGCCGTGTGATAGAATCAAGAAGAATAACAACATCACGCTTATGCTCAACAAGACGCTTCGCCTTTTCAAGAACCATCTCCGCAACCTGAACATGGCGTGTAGCCTGCTCGTCAAATGTTGAAGAAATAACCTCGCCCTTAATTGCACGTTCCATTTCTGTAACTTCTTCCGGGCGTTCATCTATAAGGAGAACAATAAGATAAACTTCAGGGTGATTTGTTGTGATTGAATTTGCAATCTTCTGCATCAAAGTTGTTTTTCCAGCTTTTGGCGGAGCAACAATCAAAAGACGCTGACCTTTTCCAATCGGTGCGAACAAATCTACAATTCGGCTTGAAACTTCTGTGGAAATTGTCTCAAGGCGGAGTTTTTCCTTTGGATAAAGAGCCGTAAGATTTTCAAAAGGAATTCGAGTCTGAGCCACACGAGGCTCGTCAAAGTTTACTGTCTCAATTCTTAGGAGCGCAAAAAATCTTTCACCTTCTTTTGGCGAACGTGTCTGTCCATAAACTGTATCGCCAGTCTTAAGGTTAAAAAGACGAATCTGGCTTGGAGAAATATAAATATCATCCGGACCTGGAAGATAACTGTTCTGCGGCGAGCGCAAAAAACCGTAACCGTCAGGAAGGATTTCCAAAGCACCGGAAGCAAAAATAATTCCGCCGTGCTCCGTGTGCGCTTTCAGAATAACAAAAATCAGCTCCTGCTTTTTCATTGGCGCAAGGTCATCTGGATTAAAACCGTATTTTGTGGCCAAATCGCGAAGTTCATGCATTCCCATCGCAGTCAAGTCATTGATAAGAAGACGCGGTTTTGAAGAATTTTCATCTGTTCCGTCTCCACAAGGCTGCATAACAGATGGATCGATTGCATTCGTAGGAACAGGCATCTCGCTGTGCATTGAACCGAATCCACCTCTTCTGTTGCCCTGCATTCTGTGGCCATTATTGCCACGGTTATTATATCTTGTGTTCTGATGGCTATAATTTTCAGATTCAGAATTAGAATTTGATTCTGAATTTTCTTCCTGTGATTGTATACGGTCAACTTTTACAGGAACCTTTCTTCTTGTTCTAACAATTTTTACAGTTCTTTTTCGAACTTCTGTTGAATCAGGATTTTCATCCGCATCCGGCTCTGACTCCGGTTCAACAGCTTCATAAGATTGTTCTTCAGAAGAATAATCATCGCCTTCTGAAGAAATTGAATCCGAAGCCTCGTAAGATTCTGGCTGAGCCTCAAATTCCAACTGACTCTGAACATTTTCATCTTTCTGTTCAGTTTCTTTTTCTTCGTTGTTTTTTCGCCGTCTGATAAGGGCCATAAAACACTCCATTAAAAATATTGATTTATATGATTTTTGAAAAAAGTCTTGTGATTGATTTACCTAAAAAAGAAAGGATGTATATTGATTATTACAGAAAAAATGAATTGTTGTCAATAAGAACGATTTTTACAAAAATAATAAGTTAAATTATTCAATAATATCCGTTCTAAGAACCATTGCCTGCTTATATTCATTAGAAGCCGAAGCAAAAAGATTTTCTTCAGGAACAGAATCCAACATAGTTATCTCACCTTCAAATTCCACGTTGTTTTCAATTCTTATGCGAGATGTAACAATATCCCCTTTCACCACTCCACCATTACAAATTTCAACTCTTTCCGAAGCCTCAATATCACCTGTTACGTTTCCAGAAACAATAACTGATTTTGCAGAGATTTTTTCAACAGTACAAATGGCATCGCGCGCAATCTCAAGATTTCCAGTAGCCTTGATGCGACCATTAAACTTGCCCGTAATAATAAGATCATCACTAAATTCCAACACTCCGTCAAATTCTGTTTCCGGTCCAAATACTGTGAGTGTCTTTTTTTCGTCAAGTTTTTCTGTTGATTCTGCCATAGTTTTCTTTATTTTATAACATTATAAGAATGATTGTCAAACCTGCTTGTCTTTATCTTTTATCTCAAGATTCCACAAAGATTTTTTCAGTTCCTGTCCAGCTCGGAATGCCGCAACATAATGCGGAGCAACCGAAAGTTTTTCACCTGTTTTTGGATTTCTAGCGGCGGAACGACCTTTTCTTAATCTTGGCTCAAATGTGCCAAAACCACGTAACTCTATTGTATAACCTTTTTCAAGCGATTTTTTTACTTCATCAAGGAATTTTTCAATCACATCCTGGACTACATATTTTTCACAACTTGTCTTTTGATAAATCGCCTCAACAAGATTATATTTTGTAACTTTGTCAGCAGACATTTAAACTTCCCCTGAAATGAAATTTAACGATAAAAAAAATCCAGTTGGAAAAAATCCAACTGGATTTTTAGACAAAAACAGCCTTATCCAGTTATTTAGCTGCTTCTGAAGCAAAAGTAACATTATAAAGCTTTGTCATGCGTGACTTTTTACGAGAAACTGCGTTTCTTGTAAGAACGCCCTTGCTGCGTGCACTGTCAAGTTCACTAACAAGTGTTCTGAGTCTAGTCTGAGCAAGTGCCTGATCTTTAGCGTGTACAGCTTCTACAAACTGTCTTGCATATGTCTTGCAAGTGCTTTTGATAGCCTTGTTATGAAGTCTTCTAACTTCACTCTGTGCGTGACGTTTCTCTGCAGATGTTTTTTTAGTTGCCAAAGGGAACCCCCAAATTAAGTTAACTTGACAAATATATTAATAAATGGCTTTTATTTGGTCAATAGATAAAAAATTAAGAATCACAAGTAATTGACTAATAATACAGTTTTCAATAATATATTTTTCAATACGTATTATCTTTTTATGGAGGAACCCCATGGCTGGAGCAAGTAAAAACTCCCGTACTACAGTTGCAACACAGAAATTCATTTGTCCTGATTGCGGTGGCGAAATTGTTATGAAGACTTTGTACGAAGGTGGAAGACTTAAGAATATTGCTGAATGCTCAAAATGCAAACGCACAGAACGTCGTCCAAAGGATTTCAAATAATCCTATTCATACCAATAAAAAAAGGGCTGGTTTTTACCAGTCCTTTTTTGTTTTTTGGCAGCTACATCCTGTCTGTCGGGATTTTCCGCCATTCTTCAAGCTGTTTCTGTATAAGACTCCGGCTTTCTTCAAGAATCTGCACTTCTTCTTCTTTTGTTCTAGGAGAATCAAAAACCTTTAAGACTTTTACCCGGTAACATCCGTTCTGAAGATTGCTCATGATATTTCGCATATCGCGTATCTGATAGCCACCATCCAAAGCACAGCACGCAACAGGAAGTTTTGTGGCTTCATTCAGTTTTCTGAAACCTGCCGAATAGAATTTTCCAACATTACCGTTTTTTGTGCGCGTTCCTTCTGGAAAAAGAATAGGAATCTGATTATTTGCAAGAACCTGCTTTCCAAAATCATCAATAACTTTCATTGCGACCATAGGACTTCCCTTTCTTGGAACCATGCAGTGCTTCTGCGCACGGAGCATTTCTGACACAAGCGGAATATGGCGGGAAAGATTGTCTTTTGCAACAAAACGCAGTTCCTTGTCACGCAGAAAATTCATATAGCACGGAATGTCTATCAGGCTCTGATGATTTGAGATTATAATATACTGTCCTGGAAGAAGTTTCTTTGAATCGTTATACCCAAAAAAATGAAAATGTCTGTATGTATTTAAAATTGAAAAAACACGTGGAGCCAACTTTTTTACAATATATTCAGATATTTTCCGGCTCCACCTTAAACTTACCGGATAAGCTATTATATTCAATATTGCTGCAGGAATTACAGCTGTCAAAAGACAGCACAAAGTCAAAAAACTATACAAAATCGGCTCCAAAAAAGTGTTATATTATCTCATTTTATATACAAAAAATTCATCTGTCAATTAAAGATAAAAGAAGATAATGCGTCGCAAATTTTCTCAAGATTCTCGTAAAGTTTTTTACACTGCGGAACATTCGCAAGGAAGATTGAACCATATCTTTTTTCGTAAATGCGCCTGTCCAGGACAACTACAGCTCCCCTGTCCGTGCTGCGACGCATAAGCCTGCCTATTCCCTGACGGAATTTTATAACTGCTTCCGGAACACTCAATTCCATAAAAGAATTTCCGCCTCTTTTCTGAATCGATTCTGCGCGCGCAGTAAAAACCGGATCATTTGGAACTGTAAACGGCAGCTTCACGATTATCACCTGAGAAAGCGATTCGCCAGGAACATCCACGCCCTGCCAAAATGAATCCGTGGCAAACAGCACACTTTTTATGTCTTTCCTGAAATTTTCAAGAAGTCTTCCATTATCATCATCGCCTTGCTTGTAGATTGCACCGCCAAAACCTTTCAAATGTCTTACGGCGGAATTATAGCAGCTTCTGAGCGATTCATACGAAGTAAAAAGCACAAGGGTTCTTCCGTCAGCGGCATTTATAAGGCGGGAAACAGCAGCTTCTATCCAAGCCTGAAAATTTATTTCATCAGGAAACGGAGCATCCTTCGGAACTGCAAAAAGCATGTTTTTCTCATACGGAAAAGGAGATGGAAATTCCCCGAACGCAACTCTGTCTTTTTCCACAAAAGAAACTCCTGAACGCCGCATCCAATATCCAAAATCACGTCCGGTCTTCAGCGTTGCAGAAGTACAGATAACTGTTTCCATCGGCTCGTAGACGCCTTCATTCATCATCGGGGCAATATCAAGAGGAGTTTCATTCAAAATCACATAAGAAGAATTCATTTCGCTGCCGGCAAAATCCTTTGAAAGGTTTCTCTTTGTAATCCAAAAAACCTTGTCACGCTTTTCATCCCACACAGAAAAATCACGCAGAACAACCGCAGAATCTTCCAGACGGCGCAAAAGAACTTTTGTCTCAAAATAAGCAGGAACTGTGCGGTCATCTTCACCCACGCCTTCCATGACATCGCGGCAAAGCCCCACAAAATCATCAATACTTTTTGCCAATGTTGAGCAAAGAGAAATCATCGCCCCAAAATTCCGGGCATTTCCATCAAAAAGTCTGAGCGTAAAATCTTCAGAAAGAAGATCCAAAGCTGCCGTCTCAAGATTCAGAATGTCATTCCTTATTTTTTCAACTTTCTCGTAGGCAAATGCGGCTTTATCCTCATTGCTAGAAAGAATTGCGATTGTGCACAAATATCCAGCCTCAGAATTTTTTCTTTTACGGTAAAGCTGGTTCAGCTGCTTAAGCAATTTGAAACGGTTAAAACTTTCGCTGAAAAAACTTGTGGCGGCAGCTTCTATTCCATGGGCCTCGTCAAAAATAACATGCCTAAATGGCGGAAGAACAGCCACATCATCATACCCAGCTCCATGCATACGGGATTCAATATCAGCAAAAAGCAGATGATGGTTTACAACTATAATATTTGCGCCGGCAGCCTCTTTTCGCATTTTCATAACAAAACATTCTGAATGAAACGGACAACGCAGCCCCATGCACGCATCACTTTCTGAATTAATGCGCGTCCAGACTGAATCCGGAGGCAAAAAACTGATGTCGCTTTTGCTTCCTGTTGAAGTGGTTGAAATCCATTCTGAAAGTTTGTCAAAAATTTCCGTATCGTCGCCAAAAAGCTCGCGTTGCGCAGAAGCATCGGCAAAACGCCGGCGGCAAACAAAATTCTGACGACCTTTCATAAGAACAAACTTTATTTTTGAGCCGATTATTTTCTGGGCAGCAGGCAAATCTTTTTCACAAAGCTGCTGCTGCAAATTTATTGTTCCAGTTGAGATAACAATCCGTTCCTGATTTTTCAACGACCACAAAATAGCCGGAATAAGGTACGCATATGACTTTCCAACACCAGTTCCAGCCTCAAAAACTCCGATTGACTTTTTGTTGAATGCCTCTGCAATCTTTTTCAGAAGCTGAATTTGAACCGGCCGTTCCTCAAAATCCATTGAAGCTACCGCAAGAGGTCCGCCATCAGAAATATAGTTTCCGGCCTCCTCAACATCGATATAAGAAATTGTTTTTTGAATAACCGGTTTTACAACAACATAAATCTCGGAACAGTCATTATTGATTATATAAAAACCTTGAGTATTCTCGGAAGCCACTGACGCAACATTTATATCAGCATCAGATGGAACAAGATTTCCAGACGGATGATTGTGAATAAGCACGTGGCACTTTCTGGCCTCTGAGAAATTCACCGGCACAGAATGTGAATTGCCGTTTGCGGCGGCAAGAACAGAATCCACAACCCCATTTTCGTTTATTTTTCCGGCAAAAAAAACTTCATTTCCATCCGTTTTTTTTATGCAAGATTTTATCTGCGAAATTACATTTTCTGTAAAATAATCTTGAATATTCTTGTGTTCCATAATTTTTTAGAAAAAAAAAGCCGAACATTTTGTTCGGCTTTTTACATCTCCTAGCAGAATTGAACTGCTGTTGTCGGGATGAAAACCCGATGTCCTAACCACTAGACGAAGGAGACATAGTTCAAATTGTTTTTAGATTCTATCAAAATCCTAGAATTATGTCAAATGAAATTATGCATAAATCTGGAAAATATTGTTTTTTGCAGAATTTTCACATATTCATGTCAAATTTTTCAATCAGTTTTTCATGCAAGGAATTCAAACCAGAATCCTCTAATCCCAGTTTTTCCGCCGCAACAACATCATTCATAGATTTTTCAAATTCGCCCACTTCAAAATAAGAGACCGCACGCCTATAAAATGCGTGACCCTGGATTCCATTTATCTCAAGAGATGTTGTAAACCATCTGATAGCTTCGCCGTATTCTTTTTTTATGGAAAGAACAATCCCTACATAATATGCTGAACGGAAAGATTTGGGGTCAAAGTCAAAAGATTTCTTAAAATCAGAAAGCGCATTGTCAAAATCATTCTGGGCAAAATATGCCATTCCGCGATGCTTTAAAATCACAGAAAGCACAATATTGTTCGGAGTCGGCTTAGAGTCAATAATCTGAGTATAAATAATTATAGCATTTTTTAAGTCGCCGGAATTATGCGCATGGATTGCCTGAAGAAGCATATCATCAATTGTGCCGCGGACATAAGGGTTGATTCGTTCTAGACTTTTTTCCTTTCCAGAAGTTTTTTCGCCATCAACGGTTGTAAGATCATCTGCTTTCTCATAAAAAGACTGGCGACGCTGAACCATTTCATTCTGAAGTTTTTTCTGGTAATCGCGTATTTCCTGAAAAATAATGTCCGCAAGGCTTAACGAAGCATTCATCGAGGCAAGCTTTCGCTTCAAAGGCATATCAAAAGGAGTGAATTCAGTCTTATAAATAAGTTCATGTTCAACCTCAGCCCATGCATCCTGAAGTATCGTCCGGATTTGTATTTCGCACACAAGCTCCTGCGGAAACTGAACATCAGTTGGAAACGACTCCGGCTTGCATTCATCAGGAACCGCAACAAGGACGTGAACTGATTCATAGCCAAATTCTTTGTAGTTTTGCGACGCGCCTTTTATTTCAACTTCCCTAACCTGAAACAAAGATTTTATTTGCTCCTGGACATCCGTAATATCTTCTAGAAAAGTACAGATAATGCGGATTCCCATCATATCGGTAAGGCAAACCAGTTTTTCAGATTCAACAGCCTCTTCCGGATGCTGGCGCAAAACTTTTTTATAATATGAATCAAAGCTTTTTATTCTGGATTTGTATGTGGGCTGGGATGTAAGTTTTATGTTTACCTCCAGCCGCACTTTTATCTTTTCCATTATAGCCTGAAAGACTGGTATATAACGTGAATATATTTCGTTTATTTTGTTTTTTGACGGGATTTTTTTGTACAGATTATCAGTTGTATTTTCGCTCATGCTTTTATTGTAAAGCACAATGACGATTTTAACAAATAAAAAACCCCTCCATTTTTGGAGGGGCATATTCAGCATTTAGCCGAAATTATTTAGCATCAGCAGAAGAACCTGTTCCTGTTGACTGAGCGTTAGAGTTTGAATCTTCGCTCAAGCTAGAAGAGAAACGATCTTCTGTAGCCTGTTTTGATTTTTCAAGGAAGCGATTAACCTGCTTGTTACCAAAACGAGACATTTCATCTGCCTGACGTGCAGATTCTTTCTTATTGATGATTCCCCAAAGATCTTCATCAGCGATGTCGCGGTCAGAAGTAAGAAGAGCTTTGTCATAAATGATAGAAACATCTTTGAAATATCCGATATAGTCGCCACCGATATGATTTGCATCGCGTGTAATCTGGAAACCTGTGAACTTTACAAAAGGAAGTCCACGTGGATAGATTGGATATACACGGATTTCGCGGTTACGGATTTCTGTGATATACTGCGGATTGTTCCATGTCAATTCACGCCAGCCGTCAAATCCTAAATAACCCATGAAATATCTGCGCTCAACGTTATCATTGTCCTTAAGAAGAACATAAAGTCCTTCTGGATAGTTCATACCCATTGTTGTAACTTTGATAGACTTGAGTGTTCCAACATTTTTTACAACACCAAAATCATCTTCAAAAAGTGTTTTTCCAGAAGCCTTTTCTTCATCTGTTGGTTCCTGGCGAACACCATTTTCATCAGCAGTAGAAAGTGGCTCATAAGCAGGAATCTCGAACGGCGGACGGATATATGCATAAGCATTTGAATTCCAGTCAGGGAAAACAATTCGTACACCCATAACTTCGCTACCAGCGAAAGGAACCTGAGCGCTATCCTTTACCGGAGCCGCAACTACTTTAGAAAGTCCAAGACTCTGTACTGTGCGAGCTGAAGAATTCAAACTAACTTCCCATTCAGGAAGTGCAAGTGATGTTTTCATCAGACCCTTCTGATCTTCAGTAAATGTTGCACCAGCAGAAGTAGAGAAATCCATTACTGTGCGGCTATTCTGTGTCGGGTTTCCATTTTCATCTGAGACACAGTCAGCTGACAACTTAGTAAAATCGATGAGAGTGCTTTCCTCTGCAAAAGCACTAGCACCTGCAAGCAGCATAGCAACTGCCAAAATTGAAAAAGTCCTCTTCATAAGAAGCTCCTTTTAATAATTCGATGTAGCCTTGTATAGACAATATTATCTTCCAAGAGATTCATTTTGTCAACGCAAAAAGCTAAATCAAATTATCTATTTTTTTATAAATCAGTCACCGAAAGGAGTTGTTCCATCGATGAAAATTTCCACTTTCCGAATATTTGAGAAATTTCTTTTTATATTCATCTTAAAAAGATCAATCTGCGCCCTGAAATCTGTGTCAAAAGCATTTGCCTGAAGCAATTCCTTTGAAAGATTCACATACAATGTGTCATTTTTTCTTGAGCAGCTTAAAACTTTTGTCCCATTCTGGAAAATTCCTTTGCAATGCTCGGAAATCGGTCCAAGAAGGAGTTCGTTTATGTAATAATGATATTTTCCCTGAGGCGGATTCACCGGCTCATAACGTGTCTCAAGCCTGAATTTCTCTGAATCGGATGACTGAAAAACGAATGTTCTGCGGATTCCTGGAAATTTCACAATCCAGATCATAAGAGAAACAAAAAAATAAAGAAAAACAAATACAAGAATAAAATATGAAGATTTTTCTAACTTTGGAATTTTCATTTTGTAGATATAAAACCTCTGGATCTTTCAAAGTGCGTAACAAATGCGCTTATTCCATTATAAATTCCTAACGCGGTTTTTTGCAAGTAAGGCTCGCTATTTAAATTCAGCGCCTCTTTCTCGTTTGTAACAAAACCTACTTCAATAAGAACGCTAGGCATATTCGCATTTCGGACCACAAACCATTCCTCGGCCTTTATTCCGCGGGCTTTAGAAAGATTTCCTATCTGCGCGCCGAGTCCGTCCATTATGAATTTTGCAATAAGTATGCTTTCGGTTGTGTATTCTTCCTCCATCATTGAATTCAGAATCGGGAAGAGAGACTTGTCGCCTTCTGCGGCAGACTTGTCAATAACTGTGCGCCTGTAACCAGGGGAAAGATACCAGACTTCATATCCGCTTGAAGATTTGTTCAGCGAGGCGTTCGCATGGATTGAAACGTAAAGAATCGCTTCTTTTGGCTCAAGCTTGACGCTGTTCGCAATATCAGTTCGTTCGCTTAGCTGCGGGAATGTGTCGCCGTAACGAGTCATTATAATCTGTTTTTCTGGGTATGCCGCCTTCAGCTTTGAGTAAAGCATTTTTCCTATTGAAAGGACAACATCTTTTTCCTGGACTTTCACCGTTTTTCCATTTACTTTGAATGTGCCTGAAGCGCCCGGATCTTTTCCGCCATGCCCTGGATCTATCAGGATTGCACCGATTTTAAATCCGTCTGAGGAACTTGTTGACTTGAAATATTCTTCCGCGGACGAGATAAATCCATCCGTCACAAAAAGTTTTCCGTCTTTCAGGAGTGGAGCATCTGTGATTATCAGGGCAGAACTATCTAGCATGCAGAGCGGGTTTTCTGCCTGGAAAGAGATTTGGTGCCCGTTTTTTTCTATTATTCCAGATGAAGTCAGAGTGTCCCAGTAAAGCGTCATTCCGGATTCAGAAGCTTTTTCGTTCAAAAGATACTGCTCCGCAAAAACCGGAAAGCAAAAAACTGCAAGAGAAATGAGAAAATATCTGGCTTTTAAAAAAAATTCTTTTTTCATACTTTATTTTTCGGAATCTTGGCTGGAATCTGAAACATAAATTGCGCCCTGCAACCCGCCCCTGAAAAATGCTTTCCAGAAAACTGAACGTTCAAGCGGCGGATGTTTTTTGCAGACTGAGTCAAACTTTTCCGCAACGCAAAGCGCATTCTGGTGCGTCCAGTCTTTTTCTGGAAGCAAAAGAAATTCTTTGAGCGCCGGAAAATTCTCCGCATCTTTTAGGATTGAAAAATCTGCCGGAATTTTACCAGAAAGATTCAAGAATTCAATTTTTTCAAATGACGAGAATGCTGACGGCGGAAAGCCTTTCTCATCGGGAAGAGTTTTTCCAGAAAGAAAAAAATCTGTGTCCGCATTTTTTGGCTCAAGCCGCAGAAAAATCTGGGAAACGGCTTGTTCAGCGGAAGAAACCGCCTCATCATAAGAATTTGACTTTGAGATGATGTTACCGCATTTCTGGACATTATTGCGCGGAAAATCGACTTTATCACCTGTTTTTACAGGACGCGGAAAAATATCCTGAATTGAGGAATCCTTGGCACAAAGCTGGATTGACTTTAGTTTTCCGGGAATTGAAATCCACGCCCGTTCTGCGCTTACATTTTTTGAAGGATAGTCAAATAGCGCAAAATCAGCGTTTTTAATTTCCAATGGAATTCTGCCACAAATAAGTTCAGAAGGTTCGTTTCCAGAAGCAACAAGCAACGCCTGTTTTGTCAAGTTCAACCCGTAAGAATATGGAAATGTCCAGCCAGACATATATCCGCCGGAAAGCCGTGCCGCAATCTCACCAATCTGAGGACCTTTTTCTGTGAATTTTATGTCAGCTTTTGCCGCACCGCAAGAAAGTCCCAAGGCATGAACTCCGTCCGCAAAAGCTGAAATAAGCGCAAGCCGTTTTTTTTCATCAATTTTTGTAGGCATTGTGTGCCCGGTTTCTATGAAATATGGTTTGTAAAAAATATGACGGTCCGCAAAACCCGTTATTGTAAGAGTTCCGTCATAAACAATCGCATCAATTGAAAATTCCGGGCCCTCCATATATTCCTCTAGAATTACGGTTGAAGTGCGCGAATTTTCCGCGGCAGTTTTTACAGATTGCCACGCTTCATCTTTTGTACGGATCATGCGACAGCCGCGCGCGCCCATATTGTCAGCAGGTTTTACAACGCATGGAAAAGAAAGTTTTTCTATTATTGAAAAAATTTTTTCTTCGGTTATTTCTGCGCCAGAAAGGCTGAAAAATTTCGGGGAAGGAACATTGTTGCGGTCGAAACATTGACGCATCCGAGGTTTTATGGTGGCATTCAGAGCCGACTCATAAGAATGACAAGGAAAACCAAGTTTTTCTGCGGCATACGAAACTGAAGCTGAAAAATCTGTTCCTGCGGTGAAAATTCCTTTCAATTCAGAATTTTGTTTCAATTCTTTTGCATAATTAAAAATTTCATCTTTGTCTTTTAAATCTATTTTTTTAAATTCATCCGCAAGAGAAACACATTCTGCACATGGATTTGCATCAATAACAACTGCGTTGAATCCAAGTTCCTTTGCAGAAAGAATTGCAGGGCGTTGCATCAATCCTGCACCCAAAATCAATATTGAAGGTTTTGACATATTTTTTTCCTTTAGCTCAAATGCCGAGTTTTATAACTTCAACATAAAAATTAAATCTGCTACCAGAAAAAGCGCAAAATTTGCTCTTAAATCCGTTATAATTTTCTGCAGTAAATCTCGCAAGTATCGCCAAGTTTCAGAACATGGCTTATTTTTTCGCATGTGCTGAAAATTATTCCGCCCTGTTTTGCTCCTCGTTTTTTTACAGACGGGAATCTTTCCGGATGATGGCCGGTCGAGACGATTTTTTCAACTGAAAACCCGAATCTTGAAAGAATTTTCCGCGCCTTCGATGGTTCCCACACAGAAAAATGATCTGAAGGGCTTTTTTCAAAAAATGATTTTGTGTTTGTCTTTCCAGAAATTCCTTCCGCGGACGGTGTTGAGAACGCAAAAATTCCGCCTTTTTTTACAAGCGACGAAACTTTTTCCAGAACAGATTTTAAATCAGAGAAATGTTCAATCACAAACCACATGGAAACTGCGTCAAACTGGTTAATTCCGAATTCTGAGGCCGCGTCAAAATCCGGAAAAGCAGAGACAACCGCCGGAAGAAGCAGATTTTTCCGCACATATTCAACGGCATCTTTTGCGACATCTGTTCCATAGGCTTGCCAGCCATTTTCCTGCGCGGCAGAAAGAAACGGTCCGTAGGCGCAACCGATGTCAAGAATCCGCGGAGAGGAATTTCTATTCAGTTTTAACATTCCATTGATTTCCTGGATGCGTTTTATGCAGTTTTTCTTGATAAAATCAAAGTCTTCCAGGTAAGTTTTTCCATATTGTCTTTTGTATTGTTCCGCAAAATATTCTTTTTCATATTTCATTGGAAGCGAACTGTTCCACGAAATATAGATAATTCCACATCCGGCGCATCTTCTGAAAGTGCGTTCCGGCGTCCGCGCGACAACCTCATCGACATTTTGTTTTTTTCCGCAGACCGGACAAAAATATCTTTTTCCGTGCGAAAGTTTTTTCACAAAATCTGAAAGCGATTCTTGTTTACGGCAAATTTTTTCAGTTATTTTTTGCGGAAAGAATTTTTCAATGTCGTCAAAAAAACGCAGAGAAGATCCATTCTTTAACTCATCAGCAGAAAGCATTGCAAATCCGTATTTTCTTGAAAGATTTTCATGAAGTTTTGAAGTTGGAAGCAGAACCACGGCGCAACCCGCAGCCAAAGCCTCAAAAGCGGTAAGCCCATAATGAGTTGCGACAAGATCGAATTCACAGAGTTTTTCGCGGAGGCACGAAACTGGCTGTAAAAAAGAAACGTTTTTTATCTCAGGCAGATTTTCTTTTTGTGAAGAAATTACTGTGACTTTTTTTCCGGCGCTGGAAAAATAATTTGCGGCAAGGAGCGAGAGAGCGGCTGGATCTTCACCGCCGACAGAAACGAGAACTGACTCAATTTTTTGCGGGCGGCAAGCTTTTTTCGCCTTCGGTTTTACGATGAATCCTTCATCAATGAGATTTGGCTCCCGTAAAATTCCAAAAGATGGGATTATATCCAGAAGATAATCGCTGAAAAAATAAAAATCTCCACCGTCGTCAATGTCCACAAGATTTGCAACATCCCGGAGTTTCTGTGCGGTTTCAGAATCCATTTTAAAAAGATCCGCTACAATCAATGCAAATTCGTTCTGTTCCGGAAAAGTGTGGATTATCTGGTTCGGGTTCAAGCCTGAATCAATAAATTCCGAGACAATATTTTCCGTTTCTTTAATTTCGGGATTTTCCGGAATATATATAAAACATTCAGAATTTTTCGCGGCTTCAAGGCATCTTCTTAGGTGTCCTGTTCCGTGACCTTTTTTTGTGCTTGGAAAAAACAAGATTGTATCGTGAACATCCGGGTCAGAGACAGCAGAAATTATTTCCTCGGTTGTATACGGAGATGAAGGAGCTTTTCCGGCTGAAAGTTTTGAGACAACAGAAACTGCTCTTCTGTAATCTGAAGGAGTATCGATTGTTGTGCGGAATTCAGGAAAATAAAAACGCGAAGGTGCTTTGTAAAAAAGACTCGTAAATCTTGTCTTGTGGTTATACAGAGCCGGCCCGACATGTTCATGGTCGTAAGGGTCATTTGTTTCTGTGGCAGCTTTCAAAAGAGACTCCGCATCAAAAATCTCAACACCACTTCCGTGCGGAAGTCCTGTCCAAGTCATATAGTCGCATTTCTGAATCTGATTCTGCTTAAAATATTCGCCTACAAGTGCCTGAGCCGCCTCATAGAAAAGAAAAGGATTGTCCGCGGTCGCACGAAGAACCGTCTTGCACCCGATTTTTCTAATCGCGATGCAAAAACGTTCCAGAACATCCTCAAGCGGACCTTTTATGATTTTCCATCCATGCAGAAGCGCAAGCGGCTGAAGTTTCGGGAAGGAATCATCATCGGTTACAACAACGTAATTTCCGGCTTCAATTTTTTTCATTGAATCCATTGTCCATTCAAAGACAGTTTTTCCGCCAAGTTTCTTTAACGCCTTGCCGGGAAGTCTTGAGGAAGAGATTCTGCACTGAATTATTACCGCCAGGTCCTGAATATTTTTATTCTTCATTTAGATTCGTCCAGTTTTCTATTAAGTATTGCATATCTTTTTTAAATCTGAATTGATTTTTTTTAACCCATTGAAAAGCTTCGTTAAACTGGCTCAACGCCTCGAAAATACCACATTTGCTCTTGAAATAAAATCCCGGAAACGAAAAACGACTTACAGCTCCGTGGTCATCCCGGAATTTAGGAAGAACATTCTTCAAGTAAAAACGGATGTACGACATGTCCGGCGCACTTTTTTCAAGCGGAACATCCTCTGTGTATGAAATGTGGAATTTTGTAGTTATTGAAATTTTTTCTCCCCAAAGCCAAGCCCGCAAAGCAAGATCAACGTTCTGCCAATAAGATGAAGAAATTGTGTAATCAAATCCTCCAAGATTTATGAATTTTTCACGGTTATAAATTCCAACAAAATCAAAAGGATAAAGAGTCGCCATTCCATCAAGGACTGACTGCTCCGGTTTTATAAAAAATTTTCCTTTATGCGCCTCCGGAATAAAATTCACGATAATCGAAATTCCATCTTTGTCAACAAGCCGCGGGACAACGCAGAAATTATTGCCCTTCAGGATGTTTTCCGCAAGATTTTTTGTAAGAAAACCTTTTGGAATATTGAAACAATCCCTTAAAACAATAAAATATTTTGAGTCAAACTCTGAAATACACGCATTTATAAGGCTGCCTTCAGAAGAAGCCTCTCGCGGAATAATAAATTTCACTGAAGGATAACGGCGCGAAATTTCTTCAATATTGAAACTTTCAGAATCCGGCTCAACAGAAACAACTGACCTGAATCCGCATTGAATCAGGCTGTCAAAAATCTGAGTTTTTAAATGGCTTCCGCTGCGGTTCAAGAGAATTGCCGTAATATCAAGCTGAAAATCAGGGTTTTCGCCCCTTCCCCAAAGAACTGTGCGGTTTATTTCGTATTCGTTAAAAGTTGAAGGTATATCAAACATTTTTTTTATTTCCCTTTATATTGCACTAAACATACAACCTATTGTTCTATACAAAATACTATACATAAGTATCAGTTCCATTTTCATTTGGCTACAATTCTGGCAACACACGTCTTTTTAGCCTACGCATTTGGCTACACACGCGTGTCAAGGCTGCCTTTCTGCTCCATTATGAACCTTGCGTTGCTAAGGATGAACTGCTTCTGCTCGCTTGTGAGCCGGCGGAAAATCTCTATAAGCTCCCTTTCTTCCGGGGCAAGAACCAGCTTTACGCCTCCGTCCTCATTGTCGCCGTTTATGAGCCATTCAACGGACACACCGAAAAAATGCGCAACCTTTATCGCATATTCCGCGTTCGGGATTGAATTTTGTTTTCCCCAGCTTCTTACAGAAGATTCTGAAATGCCTGTTGCCCGGCACAAATCAGAACGTTTTATTTTTTTTTCATTTAATAAATTATCAAGTCTTGTAGTAAATTCACTCATTTTTGTTTTTCCCTAGACAATAAATCGGCAAAAAAAGCCTAATATTTTACAAAAAACTAAAAAAATCGTTTAATTAAGCATTTTTTATTTGACATATTTTTAATTACACGATAACGTAAAGATATACCGCTTATTTAAGCGATTAAAGTTTCGCATTGATACTATAGTATCAATAAATTCCGCTTGACAGCGGAATTTAGAAACAAGGGGAAATCACAATATGGATATGGAAGAATTTTTGGGCGCGGCTACAAGCCAGCCGTGCTTCACCGAAGAGGTGTTCACTGTAAAGGAGGCGGCGGACTTCCTTAAAGTAACGCCGGTGTTCCTTTACAAGCTTACAGGCAGAAAAAAGATACCTTGCCATCACTTGGGCAAGAAACTGCTTTTCATAAAGTCGGAGCTTCTGGATTTTCTCAGGACACTCTGACGAGATACGGAACGGATGGGTCTAGTAGTCTTTCCTACCCGTTCCGTATCCATACGCGGGATGGGGGTGCTTCCCCTGGGCGGTTCCGGCTAAGACTACAAGCCGGTTCCGCCCTTTTTAGGGTCTATGGAGGTGAATATGACGGCAAAAGAAGTATTTGGAAAAGGGCTTTCCATAATGATGGAGCGGACAGGCGCGAACACCAAAAAGGTCGCGCTGTTCACCGGAATATCGCAGAGGCAGATGGACAGGCTTGCGAACGGCGAGAGCTTCCCGACAACGGACAAGGTGCTCCAGAAGCTCGCGAAGTATTTCCACGTTGAGGAATCTGACATCCTGGCGTTCGGGCTTGGTTTGTGTGGTGAATAATTCCGCTAAGGGATGGATTTATAGCGGCAAAGCGGAAAGACGCTTGGCAAGCCGGACAGACGGCAAACCTTTACAGGGGGAAACAATGAGAAAGGTTGCAAGAAAAGAAAACCGCCGGATTCTTAATCAGAGAAGAGACATCTGGCATGTGACAAGGGAACTCGAGACGGCTGACTATATAGCAGGTGTCGCGGTTGTGGTCGCGCTTATGACTTTCATAAGTTTTTTCAGAATCTGTATCTTGGGGGCTTAAAAATGGGAAAAGTATTCATAAAGAACGTAAATATCGTTCTGCCGGTGCGCGGACGTGGCTACAGAATCAGGACAGAGCACGAGCTTGGAATTGTGGACGTGAAAAAGACATACACGCTTCCGGGGCTTCTAAAGAATAGGGAGAACGTAAGAATCGGGGATTCTGTGGTTCTTCCTGAATTCTCTGTTCCAGAAACAATAATGGGCGGGAAAAACACAATGAGCTTTGACACTCAGACTATAAAAGACGTGGCGACTGTATATGACATAAAGGACGGAAAACTGTATCTGGTCTTTAACCACGGCCTTTTTGAATCTGCCATTGACAACAACAACGAGAAAGAATGGAAAGACACACAGCTCTGCGCATACCTTGAACAAGCATTTGCGCCCGCTATGGAAAAAGCCGGGATTCCAGTCTCGGAAATCTCCTTGCTGTCAAAAGATGAGTTATCCGGGGATAACCAGCTTCCATTCTTCAGGAACGGAAAAAACAGAATCGCATTTGTTAAAGATGAAGACCATACAATTTGGTACTGGCTAAAGACACCTTGTAAAGCGGCGTCTGCGGCGAGTTTCTGTGTTGCGGACGACGATGGCTATTCCGGCTACGGCTACGCGAGCGATGCGTACAATTTTGTCCGTCCCCGCTTTGTAATCGCATAACTTCAATCTGCCGGGCTTGTCCCGGCAACAAAAAAGGAAAGAAAAAAATGGAAGAAGAAAAAAAAGAGGTTGCGGAGATAACAGCGTCAACAATGATGCCTGCCACATTCAACAACCGTTACCAGATGAGCAAGATTCTTGTACAGTCCGGCTTAATGCCAAAAAGCATGGACACAGCGGAAAAGGTCTGCGTCGCATTGCAGTACGGCTTTGAGCTTGGACTGTCACCAATGGTGAGCGTGAACAACATTTCTGTTGTGAACGGAAAGCCGACACTTGGAGCTGACATAATGCACGCCATTGTACGCCACGCAAAGGAATATGGCGGCGTTGAGTGGGTGTGCCAGGATGACAAGCGGGCTGAATGTATCGTGCACCGCATAAACGCGAACTACAAGGAAGACGTGCGCGGTGTATTCACAATGGAGATGGCACAGAAGGCAGGGCTAGACAAAAAGGACAACTGGAAGAACTACCCGGCGCGCATGCTGAAGCACCGTGCGCTTTCGTATGCGTTGCGTGACGCGTTCCCTGATGTCCTTGCCGGAATATATTCACCTGACGAGATAGAGGCGGAGACAGCCCCGGAAATACGGAACATAACACCGCCGGAAGAACAGCTGAAATCCGCGGAGACAGCAACACCAAAGACAACACAGACAACGGCAGTTGTGCCGGACGAGATATTCTAAGGGGGAAAACATGAGCTGGCTTAACAATTTTTCCTATGAGGAAGGCAAACCGGTTTTCGACTGCTCAGAGGGCGTGAACCTTATGTGCATAAAGAAGGTGGAGGAAACGACAACAAAAAACGGTGAGCGCATGCTTGTTGTCACCTGCAACGTCAAGAATTCAAACGGTGAGCAGCTGAAACATTATCTGGTGGAAGGACAGTATTTTGACAAGTCGCTTTCAAGACTGATGGACTGCTTCGGGATCAAGTATACAGAAACAAATCCGCAGAGCTGGGTAAACCGCGTGGGTGCGGCGAGCTTTGACCATTACAAGTACAATCCGCAGTCAAAGAAACAGGAGATTGTACCGGACATACAGTGTCATCTTCTTAAAAAGGAAGGCTTCGAGCAGCCAGAGATAACACCAGAAACGCCGGCGCAACAGCCTATAGATGATGAGCAGATCCCCTTTTAGGGTCCGGGTGCTGATAGATGTGTTCAATGGAGAAATTGTCTGGCACGGATGACACAAGGGATGTCTGCCCCGCAACAGGAAAACTCTGTTTCTCCTACAAAAGGGCTTCCGGGGCGGTAAAAAAAAGCAGACATTCACGGAAACACTCAAAGAAGCCTATTAGGTGCTATTTCTGCCATGAATGCGGAATGTGGCACCTTACAAGCCAGCGCAAGAATCCGATAAAGGATGTTTTTGATGGAGCAAGATATGGAATGTAACAAGAAATACACAATGTTTGAGAATTACCACACCGCGGCAAAGGAGTTCGCAAATGGTGATATGGCTGTCTATGGACGGCTCATGTACATTCTGAACTGCTACGGAATCGAGAACATTCTTGTTGAAAACCTCACACCGGTTGAAAAACTCTTCATAACCGCGGTAAAGGCTTCCATTGACAAGAGCCTTGATATGTTTGAGAAGACAAAGAAAGGCGGAGCTCCAAAAGGCAACAGGAACGCGGCCAAAGACAAAGAAAATAACACAGACACACAGCAAAAAAACAACTGTCAAAACAACTACCAAAACAACTATCAAACAAACGAAGAAGAAGGAGAAGAAGAAGAAGAAATGGAAGGGGAAAGGGAAAAGGAAATTCCGGCAAACTCCCCCTCCCCTGATTTTCCTAGAAAAATCTTCGACACTTTCAGTAAGGCTGACTTGCCATGCTGCAACAATGACTTTGAAGAGTTCTGTGAAAAAGACTTTGCAAACGGCATTGAATACATCCAGGACAATATCTCCGGCTTGGAGCAGAAAGACATTGAAAAAGCATGTGAAAACTATGTCTCTGTGACAAATTCAGAGAATATGTGGTTCCGGGGCAAATTCAGCTTTGAAAAGTTTGTGAAACTCAAGAACTTCAAGGACTTTCTGCCGGCGAATTTCCGCATTGAGAACTTTCTGAAAGACGGGGAAAAACCGCCTGATGTGCATAAAAAAACAAAAGCTGTTGCCCTGCCTTCTGTCTGTTCTTGCGGGGCAAAAATCACGGAACTGAACAGATTGGGTACAAAAAGTTTTTTCTGCAAGAATTGCAGAGGGAGCTTTGAATATAGGCAAAACGCTTGGGTTGAAGATAAATAATGGCTTGGATTCAACTGGAATTTGACTTTGAAAAAAAAACAAGACGCAAGGTCAAAGTCAAGGACAATGAACTTATTGGCGGTTTGCAGAAACAGTTTCTTGATGACAGAACCAACGAGAAAATAAAGCTGGCACTCTGGGAAAGCATTACAAAATGTGCAAGAAGAATGATTTTCTGCGAGCGGAAAAAAAAGGGTTTTTATTTGTCCCCGGATGAAATGGACTACAAGGCCACGAGTTGCACGGAATACATTTTCATGCAATATGCGAAGAATCCAAACTGGAAGATGAAAACACCTTCAAGCTACATTTTCCTGAGGGTTTTGGCAGCTCTCTACAGGCATAAACGACTAGAGGAATATCTGTCTTACACAGATGAGGAACTGTAATGCAAAAAGGGAAAAAAGAGGCGGAAGTGCTAAAGGAATGTCTGTTCCTGCTAAAGCGAAAAGGCATTTTCTGCTGGAGGCAGAACACAGGCGCGTTTGAGACTAAGAACGGCGGTTTTTTCCGCTCATCAATCGCAGGTGTTTCTGACATCCTTGGGATTCTTCCTGACGGGCGTTTTCTTGCGGTTGAGTGCAAACGTGAATCGGGCGGTGTTGTTTCTGAAAAACAGAAACAGTTCATTGCGAACATAAAAGCCTGTGGTGGAGTTGCTGTTGTAGTCCACAGCGGCAAGGAACTTAGTGACTATCTGGGGGAAATATGCAGACAAAAAACAAAAACACGGTAAGAAATGCGTATAAAAAGCTGGCATTGGCATGCATAAAGGATGCAATCAAGAAAAAAGATTTTTCCCTGCTGAGCAAAAGCCCCGCATATTCAGAAAGATTGGACTTGTTATGCGCAATTGCAGAGATTGACCGCAATAAAGTCATAAAAAGACTTGAAGAAGTTCGGAAAGATAAACGCAAGTCTTCGTATGAAAAAAAGCTGGCTTACATGAGGGAATATAACCGGCGCAAATGTGCAGCAGAAACGGCAGAGGAAAGAGAAAGACGCCTTGCAAAACATCGTGAAAGCTATTACAGAAAGAAAGCACGGAGAATCTCATTATGAAAGCTAGACTGTGCGGTTGGGCTGGATGTTCCGCAATTGTATCTGATGGCGGCTATTACTGCTCAAAACATCGGATAATCGCAGAGGCAAGAAAACGGCAGCACATGGAGGAATGGAAAAACAGTGCGGCACGAGGAAAATCTGCTGAATACCACAGCTTATACAACACTAGCGCATGGCGCAGACGCTCACGCCAATTCCTTAAAGAACATCCGTTCTGTGCAAGGTGCGGAGCAAAGGCAACGATAACAGATCATATAATCCCGCACCGTGGAAACAGTGATCTGTTCTGGGATGAAAACAATCTGCAAGCTTTGTGCTGGTCTTGCCACTCAATAAAGACAAGGCAGGAGCAACGGTCAAAGCGTTGACCGGTAGGGGGTGTTTTGGTGGCGTTTTGAACGCGTTTACCATACACCCGGCAATTTTCGCGAGAGATTTACATTTTGCAGGGGGAAAAGATGAATCCAAGACTGCCGACAGAATTAAAAGCACTCAGGGGAACCTTGAACACCACAAGGGAAAAGGCAAATCCCCCGGCAGACAAGACAATTAAAGACACTTCCCTGATTCTTGACGCGTCATCTGTAAGCTGTCCGAAAAGCATAACAGACAAATACTGCCGCCAATACTGGAAGAAACTTACATCAGGCTTGCTTTCAATCGGGGTTCTTTCCGCCGCTGACATTCCGCAGATTGAGCAGCTGTGCGTATGCCTGCAAAAGCTCCGTGAAGTCCAGGAAGTCTTTTTGCAGACTTCGCCGTTTGATGAGGATTACGACACCATCCAAAAAAGATGGATAAGCCTCTCAAACAAGTTTGACCAGCTCGGCGCAAAATATTACATAAGCCCGGTTGCACGCTCAAAAATCAGGCTTGATGACCTTAACATAAAAAAGACTGAGCAGGAAATTACAAAGAACGAGAATGTACTGCAACAGTTACTGGGGAACAGAAAATGAGAGACTACAAGGAGCTTCTAAACAAATACTGCGCGGACATCCAGAGCGGAAAAATCACGGCTGGAATATATACAAAGAAAGCCATAAAGCGTTTTCTTTCAGACCTTAAAAGACAGAATTCCGCTGATTTTCAGTTTGTGTACCATCAGGAATTCGCGGACACAGTCCTTTCATTCGCGGAGAAGCTCAAGCCTTCCGACCTGAACGGAAAAGAAATACAGCTTCTTCCCTGGCAAATCTTCTGCTTCTCAATGCTTGAGGGCTGGCGGTACAAGTCCGACCCGGAAAGAAAACGCTTCCGAATGGCATACATTGAAGTGAACAGAAAGAACGGAAAAACTACGGGGCTTCTTTTGCCTCTGATTATCTTCAATTTTCTGAAATACAAGGCCTCTGAAAGCTACATTGTTTCCTCACGTGATGACCTTGCGGAAAAAACATTCAAGGAAGTAAAGGACATCATAATAGCGGAGCCAGGACTGAACGAGATTCTGGAGTGCCGCTCCCTTGCAATAACATTCAAGGACACAAGCGAGAAGTCACGGCTGGGCTTTTTCTGCGATGGCGGAAAGGACGCGGACGGTTTCAAGCCGCGTTTCTTCTGCCTTGATGAATACCACGCTTTCGCGTCTGACAAAATGCTTACATCAATGCAATACGGCATGCGCTCAAAGAAAGACGCACAGGGCGTGATAATCACAACCGCGGACACAGAGATTTCCTGCCCATGCTACGAGCTGAACCTAAAATCAAAGCGTATCCTGAACGGAACGCAGACACAGGAAGACTTCTTTGCGGTCATCTATGCGCTTGATGAGAATGACGACTACCACAATCCGGCAGTATGGCAAAAGGCAAATCCGTCACTTTATGACATAATCGACCCGTCCGTTATTCAGGCTGATATTGACGACGCGGAGCTTACACCGCACAAAATCCCGGAGCTAAAGGCAAAGACATTCGGTATCTGGGGCGGCGGCGGTGAGAAGTCTTGGATTCCGGTTGAAACGTGGCAGAAAAACAAGGACGTTGCGGTTGACTGGGAAGATTTCCGGGGCATGCAGTGTTTCGGTGGCTTGGACTTGTCGCAGGTTGACGATATGACCGCTTTCACATTGAAGTTCAGGAAAGACGGCAAGGATTTCTACAAGCACCGCTTCTATATTCCTGAAAAGACAATCTCCGCAAGATACAGAAAAGAAAACATCAACTTTCCGGCATGGATTGAATCAGGACTTGTGACGGCGATTCCGGGCGCGACAATTGACTACACATATATTATCAGGGACATTCTGGACGATGCGGAAACCTACAACATACGCGCCATAGGCTACGACAAGTGGCAGTCGCGCGAGGTCATAAACGCGATAGAAAACGAACGCCCGGACATAATGCTGATAGAGGTTGAGCAGAGCCTTAAAAAACTCTCTCCCCTTACCCAGTCATACGAAAAGACCATAAAGGACGGCCAGCTTGTAGACAACAACCCGGTAATGCTCTGGATGATAAACAATGTGGAGATTCACCCGGACGTGAACGGCAACTACAAGCCGATGAAAAAATCCAAGGCAAACACACAGAGAATCGACGGCGTCATTTCCTCAATAATGGCGCATGGAATAAGCACAAATCCGGAATTCAACCAGGTTATCACGCCAGTTGATTACGACACACTAAAGGCAATGCTATAGGAGGCAGAGCATGGGAAAAACAATGTATGAAAAATACCGCGACAAGGAACTGCCGCAGGACTTGCTTCAAATGATAGAGGCACGGCAGAACCAGGCGGAAACACAAGCAGAAAAAGATTTTATCGCCGGATTCTGGGTAAAAGGCAACATTGACCAATGCCTTGACAGTCCGAATCCAAAGAAAGTCTACATAAGCGGACAGATTACGGGGCTTGATGAAAACGAGTACAAGAAACTTTTCAACGAGGCGGAAGATATTCTTGTCGCGTTCGGATATGACCCGGTAAATCCCATTGCGCTGGATGAGGCGGAGGACACAACTGGCTGGACTTGGCACGACTACATGAAGCGCGACATAAAACTGCTTTGCGGCTGCGACTACATCTATCTTCTTCCAAACTGGGCGAAAAGCAAGGGCGCAAAGTTTGAATACATGATTGCGGATATGCTACAGATTCCGTGCCTTAATTTGCAGGATATTCAGGAGGCTAAAAAATGATAATCAATCAAGGCGATAATAACATAATTTATCAAGTGGAAGCAGACATTCCACTGACAGAACTAGCAAACTACGTTGGAAACCGTTTAGTCGATACTGATGAGTTAAGAAGATTGATTGCAAAAGTAAGAGCAAAACTAAACGAACTAGAAGTTGTTGCAAACAGGGCGATGTATGGTTGAACAAATCTTGTTTGACTTTACAGAGACACTGACAGACACGGACGGCGACACTATTGTTGTTGACCGCCTGTCAGACACAGTGAGAATAATATCACTACTTCTTAAATGCAGCAGAAAAAAAAGCCGTGAAGTCCTTGAAAAACTGCAAAAGGATTTTGACGTTTACTCAAACGGATGGACAACACAGCTAATACTTGCGAAGAACGGCAAGATAATCCATAACTTCGAGGCTCACGGCGAAACCAGCTGGCACGGCCATAAATACAACAAGGTGAATGAATGGGATTTTCGGAACTTTTTAAGCGGGAAAAAGACAAGAAAAGAAAAGTTGCCCGCAAAGGTGAAAACACTGAAAATCACCTGCACCGAAATACAGCTAAAAAAAGCCAAGCAATTATATTATGCGCATACAATCGGTTTTGACATCGGATATGCGGACTACAAAAGGTTTTATCTTGTTTAACAAGGTTTAACGAGGCAACAGAATGACAGAAGAACAATTCAATAAGCAACAGCTGGAAGAAAAAGGCTACGTATGTCCTAAAAACATATTCCACAACGAACTGAAACTATCTTGCGATGATTGCAAAAACTACAAAGAAAAGAAATGCAAAGTGTACTTCAAGAAATTAGTTCGTTACAAGGTGGTAAAAAATGATTAAAACCTATTATTCCATAACCGATAAAAAAGACATGAAAACGACATACGGCATAATATGGCAAATATTGAATGAGCTTGATTTAGCCTTGGATTTAAAAGAATGGAACCCACAGGAAGAATTGACGGCTAAGAAGTTTAAAATAACGGAAAACCGTTTTTACAGATACATTGAAATGCTTCAAGACGCAGGATATGTAAAAGGCGTAGTCATAAGAGAAGATTTAGCCGGCGGAAAAGACATTGACCTTACAGATTTAACAATAACTCTGGACGGAATTCAGTTTTTACTAGAAAACTCCACAATGCACAAAATCGCAGAATTTGCAGAAAAAATCGGGCTTACAGTCGCGGAAAGCGGCGGAAACTTCCTTTTAAGCAAACTGTCAAAATAATAAAAAACGTAACTACAAAAAAAATAGTTACGCAATAAAAACTATTCAAGGCACTTTTTAACTAAGCAATACCAGCAGTCGTTTTTTCCGTTACACCAAGAATTTTTTTTAGGGCATCTTGCAAAACCTGTGAAAAATTAACACCGGCTTTTTCAGCCTTGTAATTCAACCACGCCGGAACCGTGCAGTTTTTCTTAACCGCGCGATTATCAAACTGCCTTCGCCATTCATCTGTATCAGCAAGAACATAGGACACGGCAAAGTCTGTTTTGATTGATTTTATGTCGCTTGCCGGAGGAATAGTCTTTTTTTCATCTTCATAATGAACAAGCATCATTTCTATACAGTCTTTTGCCATTTCAAGGGATTCAGCCATGTCATCGCCGCAAGTGTAACAGCCGGGAATATCGGGAATTTTGACATTGTAACCGCCTTCTTCTGCTGGTTCAAAAATCGCTGGATAAGCATATTTCATAAAGACCTCCAAAAAAGCGGGCTTCAAAGCCCGCCGCCGATTTAAGAAAGTCCGGCTTCTTTTAGGATTGCAAGGGCTGTACCTTTCGGAATATCGCCCTTGTGTCGCGGAATAGCAACAACCTGACCCGCAGGACTGACGGCTAAGTCATGGCGTGAACCATGTTTGAGCGACCAGCCAGCCTTACGGAACTTGCGCTCAAGTTCAAGTTTGGTCATTTCTTCCTCCGTGATTATTATATTATACGCATTTATACGCATTGTCAAGATATTTTGTAAAAAACTGACTATACTTGTATGCAATATCAAAAAACAGGAATAACAGTTTCCGATGTGGCGAGGGTGCTTATTGGAAAAGGTGTTGACAGAAAGAAGTGCAATGAAGAAAAAAAAGGGCTGCCGGTGATTGTCGGCGCAAGCTCGATTGAGGACGGCGGGCTTAAAATCTCACGCTGGATAGAAAATCCATCTCCAAGTGCCGTCATATCAAAAATTGGGGACATTCTTGTTAGCGCGCAGGGAACGTGCGGAAAAATCGGAATAAACAACATCGGGGATGCGGTACTCACGGATGCGGTGATAGCAGTCCGCCCCATTCCGCCTCTTGTAGATCCGTATTTTCTTGTAATCGTCATAGTCGAGGCGATAGAGCACAAGCATATAATCCCGGAATTTCCGGAGGACACGATCGGCTTCCAGAGGCGCATAAAGCCGGAGCTCATAGGAGGAATAGAGTTCATTCCGCTAGACACATTCCGTCAGGCTGAAAATGTCCAGGCGATGAAAGATTTTGTCAGCTCGTTCAGGGAGCTTTATCCAAAAGAGAGCAAGAAAGAGAAGCATGAAAAAATGATACATCCGCTCAAAAATTTTGAAGAAAAATCGCTTGACGACTGCCTTGACGAGATTGAGGAATCTTTACGTAAGAGAAAGAAAAGCCTCAGGGAGCTGAGGGAATTCTCGGAAAGCCTAAAAAACAAACAGGCAATGAAAATAATTCAGGAGGAACTGTTTTGAAAGTAGATTCTGATGTGATTGAGATTCTGAAAGGCGCGGAGATTGACGGAAACAGGCTGCGGATTACGCAGAGGCTTGACCGCGCGATGTACCAGAAGGTGAACAAGACCATTGCGGGGCTTGGCGGAAAATGGAGTGCAAAGGAGAAGGCGCATATCTTTGAAAAGGATGTCGAGGAAATCATCAGGGAAGTCTGCACTTCCGGCGAATACAAGGACATAAAGTCCGACTTCCAGTTTTTCCCGACCCCGGCGGAACTTGCAAGAAAGGTTGTCGCCCTTGCGGAGATAAGGGACGGCGAGCAGTGCCTCGAGCCTAGCGCAGGAAGAGGCGGAATTGCGCAGTTCATGCCCGGCTGCGACTGCATAGAGCTGAATCCAGATAATGCGGCGTATTTGAGGGAGCACGGCTTCAATGTTGTTCACGACGACTTCATGACGTTCGAGCCGAAAAAGGAATATGACGTAATCGTGATGAATCCGCCTTTCAACAAAGGGCAATCTGTAAGGCACGTGACAAAGGCAATCCAGATAGCGAAAAGATGTGTTGTCGCAATCACCGACTTTGGAATCACATACAGAAACGACAAGGCGACGGCAGAATTCCGTGAGCTTGTGAAAAGCTACGGCGGAACAATCGAGTCTGTAGAAGAAGGCTCGTTCAAGGAATCCGGCACAATGATAAAGACCTGCATCGTGACGGTGCGGAAATAAAAAAAAATCGCAACTACTTTTATGCAGTTGCGATTAAAACCCTATTCAAGGCACTTCTTTACAAAGAAATGCGACGGCTTCAATCCGCTTGCCTCAATTCTTGCCCTTATCTGCTCATATTCTTCTGGAGAGCAGGAAAAGGAGAACGTCTTGTATTTTCTGCCGGTTCCGCTTCCTTTTTTGCGTCCGCCACCATGATAGCCGTAGCCCACGTACTTAGGTTTCTCTGTTGTTTCTTCCATCAGATAACCCCGAATATTTTAAGACAGATAAAAAGGACAACCGCATTTACAACGCCCTGAACAACGGCAAGAATGATTTTAGCCCAAAACGGTTCTTTTTCATTTTCTGTTGACATAAAAGCCCCCTAAGAAGTAAAATGTGAATACACAAAGGCGGAAGTACCAAGACCGCCGCCCTTGTTCCCCGTTAGCGGGTCATCAGATTAATGATGACTGCTACAAGGATTTGGATAAACCCTGCAATTAGTAGTAGTGATACTTCTTGCAGGTATTTTTTTAACCATTTCTTCACATCTTACTCCTTTTAACAAAGATTTTCTCTGCGTGGCTCAACGAACCACCTGAATATAATTTACAACATTTATCGCATTTGGTCAATAGTTTTTAACAAAAAAACGTTTTTATTTTGACTATATCTGTATGAAGTACAAAGAGACCGCTGAAGAAATCCGTTCTTTTGGAGTTGCCCATACTCCGATAGAAATCGCGCGGTTTGCTGTCAGAAGCGC
>ERZ808267.42-NODE-42-length-76500-cov-8.003140_pt1 | contig 76500 bp, 87 predicted proteins | sample MGYA00521241_ERZ808267 | MGnify/ENA primary metagenome ERZ808267 (study PRJEB31516, sample SAMN03275592) | gut metagenome | biome: mammalia-associated habitat; material: feces | host: Papio cynocephalus | place: Kenya | collected 2012-07-19 ...
CACCGAGGAGCATCCACGGGCACCGGTGGCAGCCGGACACCACCACGGACACCACGGACACCGCCACGGACACCACGGACACCACCGAGGAGCATCCACGGGCACCGGTGGCAGCCGGACACCACCACGGACACCACCCCCCCCCAGACACCCACGGACATATATATATATATAGATACGCGCGCGAGGGCTTGAAATGTAAAAAAGTGTTTCATTTATTTAGATAAATATCTTATTTAGTTAAATAGTCTTTAATATAGAAAGAAATAGTATGAAACATTTGGTTATTTGAATAAAACATACTACCTTTGCAAACGTAATCAAGAAACAAACAAGATTACAACAACAACGGGCGCTATATAGTCCTGGTTACCAGTTCACACCTACCTAAATACTGGAGCCCCGCCGGCGGCGCGAAGTCGGCAAAGAACAAGAAATAAAACGAAAACAAATTAAACAAAAAAGAGAATGAAAACGAACAAAACAACATTTGTAGCACTCACAGCTATTGCAGCCCTGAACCCGGACGGTTATACCGTCGATGCAAAAACGCTCCAGCCTATTACACGCGGTTATTCTGTAGCCGTAAAAGGCACACAAGACAGCTTCGAAGCTGCCGGCCTCCGTCACGTTATCGACTACCAGACCAAACATCCTGAATGCCAGGCCTTCGGCGGCTGGCTCGACAGCAAGACCGGTCTATATTATTATGATGCTTGCATTATTGTAGGCACAAAAGCGGAGGCCATGGCCCTGGCAAAAGAGAATGCGCAAATTGCTTTTTTCTGCCTCCATGAACTCAAGGAGTTCAACCAGGATGGAACGGTCCGCGTATCTGAGGAAAACAAGTAAGACAGTAACGGCCCGGCGCCGCCGGGCCTATTAAAACAAACAAATATGATTAAGAATAAAATAAAGACATTAGGAGATTTCAATAATTGGAAAGGCGTTATTGGCCTTTATCTCAACTCTAAAGAATTGCGAACTTTAAAACCTTTAGGAATCAATAAAAGCATGACGATTTCACAGGTTTATGAAATTTTAAAGTAGATGATTTGTATTTGGCCGTGCGGGTATTTAGGCCCGGCGTGGGGTTCGAGTCCCCTGGCGGCTACAAATCACAATATTATAGTATCAAATTAAAATCACAAAATTATGGCAACAAAGATTTTCAACCGTGTAACTTACACATTCATGATCAACGGCGAGGCCGTTTCCTTCTATTGCAGCACGACCCGCACCCGTTCCGGCTTCTGCCATCACGTATATACCTGGGGCAAAGGTAAGGACGGCGAACACACAAGAATTTCTTATTACAACCGTACATGGGAGCGGTTCGATTACGAAACGGCCCTTTATGGCGCCGCGGACAAATTCAGGAAAAAGGACCGCGAAGCTATCCGGCTTGAAATAGACGGAATAGCCCGCACGGAACACGAAAAGGCGGAACGCTTTATAAAGGCTTTCGAGACTAATTATAAGGCCCTGAGCGACGAGCAAAAGAAGTTTGTGGCCGACCATACGCCGACCATCGAAACAAAGGACCAGGCGCACGCGGTCGCCGTCGGCGTGGGCCTTATGGCTGCAATAAACGCGCTGTAAGCGTACATTATAGGCCGCGCGGGTATTTAGGCCCGGCGCGGGGTTCGAGTCCCCTGGCGGCTACAAATCACAATATTATAGTATCAAATTAAAATCACAAAATTATGGCAACTCCAAATTTTAACATGGCTAATTGCAGCCGCTATTTCGTGATAGGCACCAGCAAGTATATCACACAGGACGACATCAACGCAAACGACTGGGACCAGGACATGTCGGGCCAGTACGACGAGGATCAGACCTATATAGATTTTGAGGACGAGAAAGAAAATATTGTGTGCGGCCTAAAATCAATAGGCTGGGACCGTTCCAACGGCGACGAAATAGCCTACAAGACAAAGGAGGTATATTATGGCGGGTGCCAAATATCACTCGAAATCACGGCCGAAATCAATTCGGGCTATTATGAAGGCGCGTGCATGGACTTCGGCGGCAAAGTAACCGTGTACGACCGCGACGGCTACCAGGTAGACACTTACGACATGTTCGGCAATTACGCACCGGACGAGGACACAGTAAGCGCCGACAACTGGACCGGGCGCCAGGGTTTATCCAACATTCAGGCTGCAAACATTATCCGGCACATGTCGGATATTATAGACGACCTTAAAAACGAGGCGGAAAAGGTATTTAGCCAGTACGCGGAACATGAATTGTTTTGCGCCTGGCATGCCAGCAACGGCGAAGCCGGCTACAGCGAGGTGCCGACCCGTTTGTGCGACGAAAAGGCGACAGCATAACATCAACGGCCCGGCACGTCCGGGCCTATTATAGAAATATTTAATACTTTATAGTTTATGGAAAAAAACGAAAAAATGAGCCGCGAGGCAAGAGTCCTCCAGCTTGAGAATGCGGGTTTTAATTTCGCAAAGAATTATTTCACGCTTGATTGGTCCGAAACAGATATGCTCCTTGTTGGCATGAAGGCCGACGGGTTCCATTACGACTCGCCTCTGGGACGTTCACGTCTCCGGTCGTATTACTACAGTTTGCAGCGTGCTGCCGCCAAACTTAATAAATGATATACTCTATATTATAGACCTTTCAAATTATCACAAAATATGGACAAACGAAAATATATGGACGTGCTGACACAGCACGCCGACGACCGCAAACGGCCGTATGAAATGGCGTTGAATGATTTTCTCGACTTCCTTTTGGACTTTTTCAGTGTGGACGCCTTCGCCGGCGATACGGTGCATTATCAACAGCACATTATAGCGTACGCGCAAAAAGAGCCGGATTTTACGACCCTGGCGCTCCAGTGGCTCGACGACGTGGCGAAAAGCATGGACCGTGGCCAGTGGCTTGATGCCTTCGGTGAACTATATGAGGAGATGTATTTAAGTCGCGGAAAAGCGGCTAAAACTGGGCAATTTTTCACGCCTCGGAGTGTGTCCGACCTTTGCACCGACATTATCAACGACCGCAAAGATAGTGGCACCGTGAACGATTGTGCAGCCGGCAGCGGCCGGCTCCTCCTGAGTCACTTTATGGACGTGACGAAAAACGACCATGCAGCGGGCCGACGTTTCCGCTACCTCGCCCAGGACTCGGATCCCGTGGCATGTAAAATGTGCACAATGAACATGATGGCGCACGGCATGAATGCCGTCGTGGTGTGTCAGGACACGTTGGCCGTGAGTGTGCCGTCCGTAACGTATCACATCAACGAGGTACGATACCCGTTTGCGACGCCCTATTATAGCGTGCGTGCGGAAATGGCGAAAAAATAGTCTAACAAGCAATAAACGGCATATAATCACGTTACCTATATAGGGCCTCGCGCCCTATTATAGGACGGACTAAAAACGACAGATTATGCACACATCAAAAACAATTTACTCCTACGAGATAGAGCAGCAGGACGGTCACACCGTCATCACGGCGCAGCAGTGGCCCTGGGCGGTACCCCAGGTAGTGCCAACTACCCCGGTGACCTTTGACGCTATTGTGGCGCAATGTAAGGACCGCGAAGGCTTTGTGGCTACCCACGGCACCGACCGCACATTTTGCATCATCCAACTAAGCAGCGGCGACCAGGGCGGTAAATATCCCGACCGGCACGTGGACATCTTCGGGCAGGAGACTGCCCGGCGATACCTCGACGCCGTACAAGACCAGATGGCACAGGCTGCCACATGGTATTACACTAATATTATAGAGCCTCGAAAATATTAGGCTTTTTCCCGTCCCGGCAGTCCGGCACGGAGGTTCGACACCTCGGCGGGAACCATTCACTTTGTTTTCATAACAAAGATTTTAATTTGTTTTCGAGGCTTGCGCGGTCCGTGAGGATAGCGCAGCCAATACGCCCACCGTGGACGGCACGGCACCAGGTTCGAGTCCTGGATGGGCGACAAAAAGCGAGGAAATGAAGAAAATATCATATTTTATATAAATTCTTTATATTTTATTTGGTATATTCAAAAATTCTTCGTACCTTTGCATCAGATAAAGAAAACAACTTAACAACAACTTAGAACTGGCGGCAACAGCAATTCGGCTTGAATGTTATGGATAAGATTTCAATTTCTGAAGTTTTAGAGAGAGTTCGCAAAGGAGAACGTGTTCATCGGTTTTATGTAGAGAATGTTACGAACAGGGTGTTTCGGCATGACTACGCGACTACTCTTTTTGAGAGAAAGTTTATTGATTCTCGTTCGGGTGATGAAGTGATTCAGCTTGGCAACAAGCGGGTGAACGTCACTGAACTTGGACGTCTTTTGTCTTGCGCACGAAAATATGACTACGGCATGGCGCATATCTGGATTGGCGAACAGGTCTTGGTGGGTGAATTTTGCGATTGAAAAATATAGAAGTTTCAGCCCTCGACATCACGGTTAAGTCAAGGAAGATGAAGATATATAGAGAACTCCCGAAGAAGTATGTGAAGATGATGAAGCCGATGACGGACGGCGACCGAGCCACATGGAGCGGTCCCATTGCGGACGGCGCTTTTGTCTACTACGTCTACGCAACGAGAGTGCAAGGCGACTGTGATAAGGTTTTTCGATTTATCAAGGAGGAACATGACGGGCTTCTCTCGGAGATAGCGACTGACACCTCTGGTCTCGGCCTTGATAGAGGTTGGGTGATGAGTAACGAGCCTTTTATTACCTGTGATCCCGTGTTTTAAAGGAGAACGAATTTATGACACAAGATAGATTTATACTTCAACCATCCATGGAACCAGGCTTCTGGGTGGCCACTGACACGGAAAACGGTATCGTCATCAAATTTGCCGAGCACCGCTTTAACGATACTCAAAAAGTCACGTTGCTTGGCGGTGATGACTTTGCAACCGAGGCGGAAGCCCTGTCGGTGAGCACCCATTTGCGTGAGCTGGGCGATTGGTTGCGCAAGCATCATTACGATACGATATTCCCTTCTGTGCATGTAAAACGAGAAGAGATGGGGCGTGACATTCGCGATTTGCGACAACAACAAGGCATGACTCAGGGGCAACTTGCGCAGATGGCCGGCATCACTCAGGCGAATGTAGCCAACATCGAGGCGGGAAAATACTCTGTCGGACTGGATGTACTCAATAAGATAGCGTTTGCGCTGGGCGTCACGATTTTCATCAAATGATACATTTTAGAATACTTTATAGTTTATGAAAAAAATCATCAAGTGCACCGTGGCTGCCGTGGCAGTCGTAGCAACAGGCGCCGTGTTATTCTCACTGATAGGCGTCGGCGTGTTCCTCCTTCCACTCTTAGGTGGAGCGTTCACGGCAAAGTAACAAGCATTATTTATAGGGTCGGTGATTATTCATCGGCCCGACAGAAACAAGAATACATTTTAATACTTTATGGATTATGACTACAGAAGAAAAATATAAAGTTGTGGATAAGTGTATGGAGGATCCACATCAGGCAGCAATCAAGATTGTAGAACGCATGTTTAAGGCGCAGGGGTATGAAGAGAACCTTCACGAATTGACAAGCTATAAAAAACTGGTTGCAGACACGGAACGACATATCAGTAACGCCTACCATAAGATAGCGGAATACGCCTCTTTGGATGTCTGGAATTGTGTGTATATGAACAGGAGAAATAAGTAATGACCAATAGCACGAAAAGCACTTTTGTTGCGTCTCGTATTCGTGACATTAGTGTTATTCGTTGTTTCTTTATTAACTAATAACAACTTAAACTTATGCGTAAAAACCTAACCTTTGCAGCTATCACGATGATGGCTATCTGCATGACAACATCATGCAGCAGTGACAACGACAGCTCTATTATAGAGCCAGTGAACAACCAGCAGACTGGCAACAAGGCACACGTGCGCCTGAAGGTCGGCACGGACATGGGTGTGAGCATCAGCAATGCGGCACGGCGCAAGGCTCCGGCTACACGCGCGGCACTCACTGCCAACGGCCGCACGTTGACCGACCTCTACATCCTCGACTACGACAAGACGACGGGCAGACTGCTTCAGGTGCTCCACCAAACGAGCACGGCAACGGACTTCGCAGAGCCGGATTTGACGCTCGACTATGGCGAGCACACGCTGAAGGTGATAGCCACAAGGAGTGACCGCCCTACCCTGCTGGATGCTGCGTCGGCACCCTGGACGGCGACGGCAAACGTGCTCACGCCTGTGTCGGCAGCGTCTGTGCCGGTGGCTATCACGGCAGACAAGACCTCGGACACCTTTGGCGCACAGCAGGACATCACGGTAGGCACCGGGCAGGGACAGACAGTGAGCATCACGCTGGAGCGTCTGGTGGCAAAGCTCGTTGTCAACAGCACGGATGATTTTCCGGCAGAATGCTCCACCATCACGCTGGATATGGACGAATACAAGTCGTTCTCATGGACGGACTTCTCCGTTATAGACTGTGCGAAAAATCAGCGTATCACGGATGTGTCGGCATTGGCTGGACAGCACGCCACGACCATCAACTATTTCTTCCTGGTGCCGGACGGAGGATATGCTACTGACATCACGTTCACGACCAACAGCACCACGGGCACGCCCTACTCCACTATCACGGTGGCAGACGTACCACTGGAGCGCAACAAGGTGACGACGATTACAGGCTCGCTATATAATCACCAGATGGGGTTTTCCGTCGCATTGAACGACGAATGGGACAGCGAAGGTAACGACATCAACATCTAAATTTTTAATGGTTTAATCGTCATCAAATGAATCGAATGAAACGAATAACATTTGTGTCATTTGTTTCATTTGATGACCTTTTAAACGGAATGATATGAGTAATGTTTTTTATAAAGAAGAATCGTATCTGATTGGTGGGGCCATAATCGCGGTTCACAAAGAATTGGGATGCGGGTATCTTGAACGCGTTTATCAGGATGCTTTGGAATATGAATTTAAACTCAGGAATATTCCATACGAGCGCGAAAAGCTCATACAGATAATGTATAAAGGCCAGCCGCTTGGCGAACCATATCGTGCAGACTTTGTTTGTTATAATAAGATTATTGTAGAATTGAAGGCTGTAGATGAATTACAAGGAATACATCGCTCGCAAGTTATCAATTACCTAAAGGCGACAGGAATGAAGTTGGGCTTACTGGTTAATTTTGGCGAGGAATGGGCAAACGTTGAACGTATAGTCCGTTATTAAAATGTTCGTTTCATTTGTTTCATTTGATGATTTTTATTACTATGAATAGATGTTTCTTATTTATGATTGTTTCTTGTATGATGTCGTGCGAGAAGCCAGTGATTGATTATGCAGGTGAGGATGAACCATCAGTGGTGCAGCCAGATGATGCCAGCAGTGAGCATGCCGACACGCTGATTGCAGTGAACGACACGGCGCGGTTCTATCTCTCGCCCATGGAGATTAGTGGTGTGATGCTCCAGGACTATCCTACCCCTTCGACACTGCTTGCAGGCTCCCGTTATAGGCTGCCCCGGAAATTAGAAGTCTCGCAGGTATTGAAAACCGTTGACCTGCCCGAAGGCTACTGGCAGAGCAAGCAGCGCATCTTGTGTTATGATGATCCGCAGGACGATGGCATAAAGGTAGGCTCTACCCTATTCGGCACTGGCTACTACTATACCTATGCGCCCCACGGCACCATTACCCGCGCCGGCTACCAGACGCAATATTGCCTTCTGCCTATCCGCACAGAGCGACTGCCTAAGCAGGACGGACATGTGAATATTACGGTGGATGATGAGTGGGAGTAGTAGTGTATTTTCGTATCTGCATATCTTCATACCTTTAGACTTTTATACCTTTGTACTTTCGTACATTTATACCTTTGTACGTTAATATCTACTTATGTACGTTCATACGTTTATACTTTCGTACTTATTTATCTTCTTACTTTCTTATTTATTTATGTTCTTACTTACATTCTTTCTTATCTATATTCCTACTTACTTACCTATATTCTTATCTACATTTTTACTTATTTACCTATCTAAATAGGTTGATAAGTAAGAAAATAGGTAGGTAGATACAAATTTAACATTTATAATTTGTGTATGTAAGATATAATTCTTAATTTTGTATCGGAATACAAAGATAGTTATCTACTTTCGTACTTAAATACTTTCATACTTTCGTATGTTTGTATGTACTTATTTAGATACGTTTGTGTGTTCGTATATAACAACTTTAATACTTTATAGATTTATGGAAAGACTAAAAGAAGTACTCGCTATTGTGAATGACAAAGGTGGGGTAGGCAAGAGCACTACTGCCCACAATCTGGCTTGCGGCTTCATCCGCTTACGTCCCGAATACCGCGTGTTGATTATCGACCTTGATGCGCAGGTGGCAAACGTGTCATTGCTTTGTGGCTGGCGCGACCGCACCGACAAACACGGCACTATGTACGAGGCATTGACCAACAAGACCGCTATGCCGGTGTATCAGGTGAAGGTGGACGGGCAGGACTACAACGGCAATCTCTACCTTGCTCCATCATCAGAGGATATGCTGAATGTAGAGCCGTTCCTGCTGCGCGAGATGAACCCTCTGAAGGTATTGTGCAAGCTGTTTGCCATACCCGTAATGATGCCGGAGGAGCAAGGCGGTGAGCAGAGTGTGATAGAGGCTTTCGATTACATTATTATTGACTGTCCGCCAGCCATGAACCTTGTTACTAAAAACGCTATGTCAGTGGCTACGGGTATCATCATTCCTATGCAGTTGGAGGCACTGCCGACATTCGGTTCATCAAGTGTGATACGCTGGGCGCAGGACGTTAGAGCGGAGATTAACCCAAACCTCGACCTTCGCGGCTTGCTGAAGGTGATGATTGACAAGCGCACAAAAGCAAGTGCCGGCTTCTCACAGCATATCGACGATGAATATGGCGATTATGTATTCAAGACCGAGATACCTCGGCGCACAAAGATTGTGGAAGCTCAGGCGATGATGCAGGACATCTTTACTTATGCGCCTGAGAGTGATGCTGCCAAGAGCTACGAGGCATTTGCTCGGGAGATTATTGATACCTATAAGGATTGATATGCTCCTTATAGGTTATAGAATTATTCACTGATTTTTTACGTTTATAGATTATGGGTAAATTTAATTTTAAGGATACTCCTGTCGCTAAGGTGGCAGAAGAAATACGTGAGGACGAAAACCAAATGACAGTAAAGCAGGATCAACAGACTTCTGCACCGATTCAGGAGGCTGCTCCTGCTGCAACAGAACAGACAGAGCAGGAGAACGCTTCAGTGGAAAGTGAGAATGAGGAAAAGCCGAAAGCACCAGCAAGAAAGAAGTCATCGGCAAGTACATCCTTGCAGGCATCGAAAGCCAAAAAAAGTAAGAACGGCATTGTCATCGATGTGCCGATAGACGACTACCTGGAAATGATGCGCCTGAAGGTGATCACTGGCAAGACGCTAAAAGACTTGGCACTGCAAGCGGTGCATGAATTTATAGAGAGAAACAAATGAGGTGAAATGGCTACTAATGTTTTTTACCTTATTACTTTTTCTAATGAAAGGATTAGTAAAGGTGAAATAGCTACTAAAGTTTTTTACCTTGGTAAATTAGGTACTAATGTTTTTTACCTTAAATAGGCATCTAAAGGCAAATAGGTACTAATGTTTTTTACCTATACTTTATAATATAAATAAAAGAACTATGTTTTCTTATATTATATTAGGACAGGACATTTAGTTAAGAGCTGGTTGATTATCAAAGGTTTAGATTTTCCGGAGGTAAAAAACATTAGTACCTAAATGCCCCAAAAGGTAGGTTTAAGGTAAAAAACATTAGTACCTAAGTTACCTAATAAGTAAAATGAATATCTATGGAAGATAACAAATCGTTGCCCCAGCAATATATAAATACTCCTTTTGCCTATACACGGCTATCCAAAAATCTGTCGCTGCTTCAGCAGTCCATGCTTAACAAGGTGAGCGAGCATCTACAGAGCTATGTACAGAAGTATTTCGGAAGCGATCTTTGTAAGTCGCGCGACATTCCGCGACCGCTTTTCTCGGATGCGGAAAAGAACAATGGTATGCCGATATTCACGGTGTCGTATGCAGAACTCGGCGTGAGCATCAATAATTACAGTAGTGCAAATGCTGCCGTAAAAGAGGTTCTTGCGCTTACGCTCGATGCTCCGGGCGTAGATAAGGACGGTAATCCGGCTATCGTGAAGTATAACATATTTACGCAGGCAAATATGTCTTCTGATGAGAGTAATGGTGTTACGTTCAGTTTGAATACTGCCGTTGTGGATTATGTGTTCGACATGAGCCAGGGTTACGTGAGACACCCTGCGAATATAGCCAGGATAGGACAGGTGGAACGTATGCCAATGATGTACTATTTGCTGTTCAAATGGTCAGAGCGATGGAAAAAACGAGAGGTCCGTCTTACGGTGTTGGACATAAAAGATTATCTCGGTATGCGCTCCAAGGTCAAAGATAGCAGAGGTGATGGCGAAAAGAAGAGAGCAGGAAGACCCTCGAATACGACAGATGTAATAAAAGAGGCTTATCCGAAGTTCTCTCAATTCAAAAAAATGGTGCTCGACACCAGTATTAAAGACATCAATCGTTTAAGGCATGAGGGCCTGCTTGATGTATGTGTGTCATACGAACCTGTTTATAACGGCAAGCGGAAAGTAGGCAATCCTGCTTTTATCCGTTTTAATATCTATGACACTATTGAGGATATGGAAAAAGCGCAAAAGACTGCGCATCCTGAATTGAGCTTCGCCGACGATAAACCGGGCGAAAGAGAGTGGCGAATGTTGGTGGATATGTATAAAGGCGAGTTGCAGGAATACATGAAGCAGTTAAAGGTATATTCCTATGATGGGCAAGAACTGACCGTGACTGCAACGGAAAAGCAGGTGGAGGAGTTTGAAAAGCATATTACCTTAGAAGAAAGAAATATGTTTCGCGAGTGCATGGTAAAGACCTTTGGCAAGGTCGTAAGGTTTGGCTATAATATCATAAAACGAAAATGATGTTTACACCGTCTTACCCCGAATAGGGTAGGGCGGTGTTTTTGTTTGTCCTTACCGTTTGTTTTGATTTCAGTAACTTTGCGACATGAAATTAAAACAGACGATAATGAAGATTGATAGATTTTTATTCGTGTGCATCTGTATGATGATGCTATGCGCTTGTGCTTCCTCTCGCAAGACGATGACAAAGGTGTCGGCGAGTGGTGGTGATAGTGTTGTGGTGATAATGACGGATAGTGCTGCCGTGTCGGTCGTGCGTAAGGACAGCGCAAAGATAAACCGATGGGATTATTCCCAGACGATAGGCAATATCTTCGACTACAACGACGACGAGGAGTTGATACATGAGCTTATCACGGTGGCAACGGACAGCTTGGGCAACAAGACCACAACGACCGACCGCACCATCCACCGGAAGAACCACAACGGCAAGCAGACAACAACCAGTGAGGAGCAGCGCAGGCATGAGGAACAGACAAGCGTGTTCCTGAGTGCGCTGGACAGTATCGCGCATAGCAGGTTTAGTAATTACTATACCCATTGGCAGAACCAGGATAGCGTGGCGCAGAGTAGCGAAAAGAACACTGACACGACAAGAAAGTTCTCACCATTGCGACGGATAGAGGATGCCGTGATATTCCTTGCTGTGGTGGCTCTACTCGGTTGGCTGGTGGCACGACGTATCAACAATAAAAAGCAATAGCATTATGGGTAAGAGAAAAAAGCAGGATATGGAGCTCACCGACCAAGCCGAGGTAACGCTCCAGGACTTTGTTATTCCTGCAAAGATAGAGGCTTTCTGCAATCAATACAAGCCGCAGGACCATTGGACGGAAGACTGCGATGTGTTTACTGATTATCAGTTGCGGTCGTATTTCAAGGCAGTGGTGTGCCCGTTGGGAGATCCTCTGTCGCTTTACCTTCAGGAGCTGGCGTTGCGCGGCTTCAAGATGCGGAATGACGAATGTGGTGAACCGGTCATTTATTGCAAGGTGAGATAAAATCATCGAATGAATCGAATGAAACAAATCAAGTTATATAATTCGTGTCATTTGTTTCATTTGATGACAAAAATACAAACAACATATAGAGTTATGAACAGACAACACTATTATTACAAGACAACCGACGATGGGCGCGTAGGAGCGCAGTTGCAGGAGTTTATGAATAGATGTGCCGATGCCGAGGAGAAGGCACGTCAGTGGGCAGAAAAGGTAGGCGCAAGCCATTATTACGAGTCGCCCGACGGAATGGCTGGCGGTGTGGGTGCCGTAGAGTTTGACAATACCATTGCCAAGGATGGGTGGGAGAAGATAGCCACACCCGATGGCAGAGTGTTCTTTCTGCCCATGGAAGGCACCGACCTTGAAAAGGAAATGTATGCGCTGCCGGTGGTGAGTGAATCGGAAATGATAGGCATCCTTAACTTCATTCCGAAGAAGACAAAAGCAGGACTACCCCTGCCGTTCACCTTTGGCGATCAGACGCCTGTAGTGTTCCGGCATCATGGTTACTGGTATATCGACGTGCCGTACCAAACGGCAGACATATCAATCACACCGATAGACGAGAAGGAGTTTAACCGCAGGCGCATGGCTGCGACAAACGAGAGATAGTATTCTTTGTCATTATATGTTTTAGTTGTAAATTAGGTTTTAGTTAGTTTTTAGTTACATTAGTTAAGTTGATTGTAGGTTTGATGTTTTGACTGTCTATTTTTCATCAAACCGAAGAAGCCTCCCGTCCGTGATGGATAGGAGGCTTCTTTGTTATAGGGTGGGGTGGGTTATCGGTGAGGGTCCGGCTCTGCTGCCATGCCGTAGCCGTAATGGTCGTCGTTTTTGTTCATTTTCTCTTGCAGGGTTATAACCTCTTGGGACAGCTTCATAACTCTATCGTTGAGTTTTTCTATCAAGTCAAGATAGCGCATCCGTTCATTGTCGCTGATGTCTGACGTGTGCGTGTCTGTTGTTTCCATTTCCTTTTGAACATCTACAGAGTGGACATATTCAGGTAGACGCGACGGCATGTGGATATTTGTGCGTGGATCGCAAACTTTAATGCCTGCTTTTCTGCTTGCATCAGGCCAACCTCCCGCAGGTTCGATGTTCGATTCAGGAGTGATAGGTGCAAACACATCCCCGTCTTCCGCTTTCTCATCGAGGAAGAAAGCAGTAACCGGCACACACCACCGATTACAGAATTTCATCATCTGTGCCATTGGCATCATGGTGGCACCCTCAATCCACTTGCCGAGTGTTCCATAGTCGCTCATTCCCATACTTTGCAGTATTTCACCGCGTTTAATCTCCGGGTTAGCCTTCATCCAGTCGGACAGAAAACCGTAGTTGTAAACGAAATTATAAACCTTCATATAGCCTTGTTATTTATATGAGCTTTGACACTCAATGTTAAAGTAATGTTAATTTCAAAAATATCTTTGATACCCACAGAATAATCTGTAACTTTGCATACAAATATAGAATTTATAATTTGAATGAACAAGAATATTTGGAGGAAAATCAAAGATTGTGGCGTTTTAAACGCTACAGACCTTACCGCAGACGAGAAAAAAGTTCTCTATGCAGTAATGGCCGAATACGGTATGCCTCAGAGTTCCTGTTACCGCCGTTTCTTTGAGAAGGGCTTTGATAAATGGGAAATTGACGGAATATCAAAGATTAAGAACGAATTTCTTTTGAGTGTCCCTTGCGAAGCTGATAATGACAAGGATGGTGAAGCGGGTACGCGCGGTTATGGATCTGTATTATCCCTTATGCCTGATTACGACGAGAGTAAATTCTATCAACTGGTAACGCAACTGAAAATTGGAGTCAGTTTGATAGACTTTATGGCTCAACGCGGCATGGCATCGCAGATGACTGTCCGCACCCGTTTCAGGGCTAACGACTGGAAGTCTTGGGAAAACGTAGGCATAGCCTATATTCTTGACAATGACTTATCTGACATTAAAACCTCCGGCGAAAACTGATATTATGCAAACATTAGATATTACAATAGACTTTGAGACATGTGCGCTGTGCCCTACTGCGGCAGTGATGAGCGTAGGGGCAGTGGCATGGAATAGAGAAGCGGAGGATGATCCTTTCGCTTTCAGAGATTTTACCCTGCCGAGTTTGTTTGTCTATAACAAGCATGTCGATTTGAGGTCTCAGTTCGTTGATGGTTTTACGTTCGATAACGAAACCGCACAATGGTGGGCACAGAAGAGTGATGAAGCCAAGCGTGCGGTGCTCGACTATGACGACACTCCGCTGACTTCCATTCGGAACGTAATAGAGAATTTGCTCGAATGGATGAAGGAAGTCAAAGAAATGGTTGGGGCAAAGCAAATCGTTCTTTGGTCGCAAGGCTCCGACTTCGACATTGCTATCTTGCGCAACATCTGCGGCAAATACGGAATAGAGATACCCGTCAGTTACAAGAACTTCCGCGACCATCGTACCTTCTTCATGGAGGGAGCCAAGATGATACTTGATAAGGCTGGCGCTGAGTTTGACGCTGACAAGGCCTATACGCTTGTTGAGCCTTACGAAGGAGAAGGCTCGGCGCACGACCCAGTATATGATTGCAAGCGTAGCATTTATTCAACCTGGCAGATGATGCAACATCTGCGCAGCTTGAATATATCGAAAGAATAAAGCATCAAGAATGAAAAAACGAGTGTATAGTTCGATACTGTCGAAGCCGTATGTGCCGAACCGCCAGAACATGAAGAGGGATGGACGAACATCGCCCTACAGCTTTATTCATCGCATAGCCTATACCGAGGCTTGGCGCGGGGATAATTATGATGAGCGGGTGCTGCTTTTCCAAGCTCCGTTTGCTTTGGTTAAAGATGTCTGTCAGTTTATCTTTAACGTGATGGACGGGAAAATAGGCAATCTGATTATCAGCAACGAGCACTCTTGCCGGCATCGCAACGGCAAATGCTACTGGCGCGTTATGGTGCAAGTCGTTAGACTCGATGAGCAGTTTATCTCGTTCAAGGAGTTTGTATTCTTGATGATAGCGAGGATGAAAAGGATATGCAACTGCACCGTCCGGCATTACAGACTCGAAACATTCGTAAATCTATGAAATAAAAAAATAAAGGACTGAAGGCGATGGTCGGTGCTCGCAAGACCCGGCTAATAAAACACACAACCGCTAAGGATTAAAGGCTTCGGAGCGGTTAGCACTTGAAGTTTGGCACATCGCCGACAGTCCTTTTAAGGAAACAGAAAGACCAGGGAGTTGGTGAGCATGGCGACACCTCACTGAACATGACAAGGCAACGATAGGAAGTAAAAAAGCCTGAGAATATCGTTGTTGCTATCGGGAATTCGGACAACTCCCTCGGTCTTTTCTCTTAACAATAAAAAGAACAATATGCAATTCCACCCAATAATAAACCGTCTTGCCAATATCGACATGACTCTCCTTGTGAAGCCTGCCGATGAGCAGCACTTTGAAGGACAGACAGCATGCTTCTGCCCCTTCTGTCAGAAGAAGGGAGCAGAGGGTGCCGACGCTTCGCAGGCTGACGGCAAGGCTATGGCTGGACAGACACCGCATTTCATCATCTACAATGATGAGCGTGGCGGTCTGTACGATGGGGTAGGGGTTGATGGCAATACGCAGGCAAAGCATGGCGCAGTAAGGTGGATGTGTACCAAGACCGGCAAACAAGGTTACGGTGCACTGGAGCTATATGCTGCCATGCGCAACCTGCCGATGCACGGAGCCAGTCTGTTGCGCTTGTGCAAAGATTTGGTTGTTCGGGTATATGGTGACAAGGAAGAAACACGCAATGCTTTCCCGATGCTGTTTGGCAAGATGGACTACCGTACCATTGCAGCACAGACGATAGAAACTTTCTCGTTCATGCCGAAGATGGATTTTAACCCGCAGGAACTTGCAGCCTTGGGTTGCGAGGTAACGATGGTAAAAGGTGTTCCTACCTTCGGTTTCGGCAAGGAGTTTACTACGGATATGCTCAACAAAGATTTCCGTATCTATGCGGTCGATAGTGTAACGTTACCCAATGTGGTGCGTGACGGCAAGCAGGTGAGTGAGGTCATTTATGGCACTCCGTGGAATCCTCTGTTTGTGTGCTTCGCCACCGACGTGATAGCTCCGCAAGGCTCTTGCGGTTGTCTGTTTCGTCCGGCAATGAAAGGCGATCCGATAGTATTCTCTACCTGCGACGACCACAGCGTGCGCAAGGTGAGCCGTTGGCTGATGGGCGATAAGGTATTCACCTATGCCATGGACCACCGCGACAGTTCAACGACAGCCGTTCATGCAGCCATTGAGCAGTTTGAGCCGGACGAGCAATACACCAAGGAAAAGGATATTTGGGTGGAGAACGAGACAAAGAACGGTGAGGGCAAAGGTACTTACCATCTGGAGCAGGAACCGATAAAGACCTCCGACATCAAGGCACGCAATATCGTATTCTGCCGCACACCCGAAGATGCACTCAGCGTATATTATGCCATGCGCTCCCTGCGTATCGACAAGGCATCTGACCCGCATTTTCAAAAATACTGTTGGTATCATGTCGCCTTCTCTATTGGCAGACGTAACTTCTGGTATATCGACCGTGGTCAGTGGCGGCAGGAAAAGCTCGACTTCAATGCCGTTCAATATCAAAAGATGAACCGTTTTGCCGAGCGTGTTGTCATGCTCTACCCGAATGACATATCCTCACAGCGCGACTGCGGAGCCATCGCCACTAAGTATAGCGACATCTGCTATGCCATGTTGCCCGAAGCCTTCCGCTCACGTTACAACCAGCGTTGGCAATGGCTCTATGGTTGTTCACCTCGCAGTGTGCGCGACTATATGATTGCCTACCGCATGACCGACGAGGATAACTTTAAGTTCGACCACGACCTGCGCATTCCTCTGTATAGCCGACTGCGTGGAGCCAAGAACACCGACCCCTTCGAGATAGAATATCCGCGTGATCCGCGCAGCGGAAAACTGAAGCCGCCTACATGCAAGGTGTCGCCTTCAAAGGTGTGGCTCTTTATGTCGGCGCACGGATATTACCGAATGATAGACCCCGAAAGCACCGACCTTGTGGGACAGTATATCCATTTGGATAGATGCTTTGTGGAGTATATAGATGTGAAGAGCATCATCCAGGCTACAAAAGAATTGCTGATAGAGTTTATAGAACAAAGTTGGCGACACAACGACATCGAGCAACGCCTCATGTCCGACTGCGCCAATATGGTTGATAAGACCTTCACGGAAAAATCTGCCGGTGGACTGCAAAGTATGGTGATTAAGTTTTCGGATGCTTTTGATGCCAAGACGGAGTATTTCTATTTCCGTAATGTGGCACTGAAGATTACACCCGAAGCCATCACGCCTGTCAGTTACGACTCGATAAACTTCTTTATCCCTGCCTTGGCGCGCAAGCCATACGACTTCACGATGCGCGTGTTCAAAACGCCTTTCGTGATAGCCGAGAGTCAGGAATACCGCGACAAACTCGCAGCCATCAACCAGAAAGAGGCTATGCGCAATGAGGACGGTTCGCCGGTATTCTCTACCCTTGAGATAGGACAGATGAAAGCCGAACTGGAAGAATGGGCACAGACCTACCGATGGGTGGTAGACTGTCAGGGCAAGCGGGAGCAAGACCTTTGGCCTATTCTCCGAATCATAAGAGGTTGTTCCAATGTGCTTTGGGAGAAGGAGCAGGAAGCCATCCGCAACAAGCAGGAACTTCCGTCTATCGACCAGGCAGTGATAGCCTCCCACTTTGCCAACATGCTTTCGTGCATAGGTCGTGTGTGCTACCGCTCATGGGACACAATGCAGAGTATTTGCCCTTATCTGCTTGAGGACAATATCGTGGACGAGAAACAGGCAAGTGGCGGTTCGGGCAAATCGGTGATGATAAACCTTGTTGTCGGTTCGGCAGTGAATGTGCTGAAGGTGGACATGAAGGAATTTCTCACTATTGCCGATGCCAAGTTTTGCCTTTCCGACTTGTTGCTTTACCCCGGCAAATACAGGGTGGTGCATTGGGAAGATAAACCGAAGAGTTTTCCGATGAAGTACTTTTACAACAAGGTAACGTCGGGAACAAAGGTTGAGAAGAAATTTGGTGACCCGGTGAACATGAAATTGGAAGACTCGCCTCTGAATGTCATCACGAGCAATTCACCATTGAGTGATGACGACGACTCTACGATAGGTCGTTTTCCGCTGGTGTCATTCTCCGATAGGTTCGCCAGAGCCAACCCGCAGAAGCGCAAGCCTGCACGCTCGCCCAGTGATGTGATGAAGAACTTTCGCATGGAACCGGAAAAGCTCACTGACACCGACCGCAACCAGACGATATATATCTGTGCCTTGGCAGTCCAGTTCCTTATGCGCTACCACACGTTTGCCATTGCACCGCAGGAGAATGTGCGCCGCCGACAGATGGTACAGAAGCTCACCGAGAGCATCGTGCGCTACTTTGAATGGTTCTTCTCACGTCAGGAGGTGTATGGCATACCGGTTTGCACAGATGATATGTTCAACGAGTTCATGCGCGATTGGGCGGATGCCTCTGAGGGTAAGAGCAAGGAATACAGCCGTGCCACATTTAAGAAGAAGATAGCCGACTACTGCGAGAATATGGGCATCGTCTGCAACCCACCGCAACTGTTTGCCAGCGACCGCGACCGCCAGCGCAAGTGCTTCAAGCTCCAGGCATGGGTAACGCAAGAGTACTTTGCAGGTCGTGAGTGGGAGAATGACAATACGATAGAGCCGAAGTGTATACGCCATCTTCAGACTTCCTATCATGTATTCTTCTTCTATCGCCCGGGCAAGGACGATATCCCGAAGGACTATGCAGAACTCAAGCGTATCGCCCGTGAGTTTGCCGAGCGCCCCGACCCGCTGCCTTATCGTGATGAGAACGGCGACATCGTTTCGCTCACCGAAGATGAACAGACCCGCTGGGACAATTTCATTTCGCGCAAGCAGGGCAAACGATATGCAAACAATAATGAGAGTAATAACACAACGGCCAACAACCTTAACCAGATAAAGGAAGAGGATATGCCGTTCTAAACGAATACATTTTAATACTTAAAAAGGAGATTACAACTATGATTGAAATGAACAACGAGGCTGAGATTATCAAGGGAAGATGTCGCTTCATCAACGACCACTTTCAGAATTTCAAGACCTACGGCATACCCCATGCCCAACTGATTATTGCCGACCCACCCTATAATTTGGGCAAGAACGCATACGCCAGCAACCCGGCATGGTACAACGATGGCGACAACAAGAACGGTGAGAGCGAACTGGCAGGTAAGGAGTTCTTCGACACCGACAAGGATTTCCGCCCGGCTGAATTTATGCACTTTTGCTCACAGATGCTCGTCAAGGAGCCGAAGCAAGGCGTTACCGACGAGGATATAGAAAACCCATCGGGGGGGCAGAGAACAACGGCAAGGCTGGCTCACGCAAGAAGAGCAAGGCTCCGTGCATGATACTATTCTGCGCTTTCGAGCAGTTGCAGTATTACATCGACCTTGGCAAGCGTTACGGCTTCATGCACTATATCCCGTTAGTGTTCCGCAAGAACTTCTCGGCTCAGGTACTGAAGGCTAACATGAAGGTGGTGGGTAATTGCGAGTACGGTTTGATGCTGTACAAAGATAAACTGCCGAAGTTCAACAACGACGGGCAGATGATATTCAACTGCTTTGACTGGCCTCGCGACAGCACTACGCCCAAGGTTCATCCTACGCAGAAGCCAGTGCAGTTGCTTGAACGATTGATAGAGATATTCTCCGACCCCGATGATGTGGTGATAGACCCTTGCGCAGGAAGTGGCACGACGCTTCGCGCAGCCATTCAGAAAGGCCGTAAGGCGTATGGGTTTGAGATAAAGAAAAACTTTTTTAATGATGCACGCGACAAAGTTCTGAAGAGTTTTCAGATGTCGCTGTTCTAATAGTAATTAGTTAAATAAAATAATATGAGAACAAAAACAAGTAATTGGTTCGAGTGTTCCGTCAAGTGCGAGAAAACATCCGACGACGGAACTTTTAAGAAAGTAGCAGAACAATATGTTGTTGAAGCATTGTCTTTTACGGAAGCTGAAGCGAACATCCTTCAGAATGTTGCAGCCTATTGTTCTGGTGAATTTGAAGTTGTAGGTATTAAACCTGCGAAGTTTAATGAGATTGCTTTTGAGGATGATGTCAAAGCAAAAGAAAATAGTAAATTCTATAAGATGAATGTTTCTTTTATTACTATTGATGAGAAAACAGGAAAGGAGAAACTTTCAAACCACCTATATCTTGTAGAGGCAGATTCGCTGAAACGGGCTATTGACAATGCGGATGAGATGTTTGCAAAATCCATGATAGACTACGTTTCGGTGAATGCCAACGTGACTAAGTTTTTGGATGTTTTTGAGTCTGACAACAAACAATAACAACTATGGCAAGTTACAATGGAAGTGTAGACCTTCTTTCGCTCAATGGAGCGCAGGTGTTTACGGGTATCGACCAAAAAAACCCGACAAGAGCGTATGTGTGTGTGCCGGTGGATGTGAACGACATTAAGCTGACCACATCGAAGAATGACCCGACAAGACAGATTGCGGGCATGAGGGTGAACATCTGGCCTCTCAACGAGGCTTACAAGAACGCCGTGCGCCGCTCGGCTCAGGAGCGTGGCGACAGCAACGTGAATGTGCCTACGCACGAGATGCAGATGTCGTTCACGGTGGACTATATCAAGGCGGCTATCGACCGCTTCCCTAAACTGGTGGAGCAGGTGCGTGAGCAGAACAAAGAACGTGATGCCGACCTCGTGAACCAGGACCCGAAGGATGAAAACACTCACCTCTTCAAGCTCATCCGTCAGCGCATGAACAAACGCCTCTGCGTGCTCTATCAGCCGCAGACACAACAGACACAGCAGACTGCCTATCCACAGCAGGCTTATCAGTCGGCTGTCTCGGCTACTGCTTATGTGGCTCCGGCAGACGGGCAGCAGAACGACCCGTTCAACGGAGAGGCATATAATGAGGACGACCTGCCGTTCTAATCAGCGAACAATCAACAAGAATATTAATTATCATCGAATGATACAAATGAAACGAACAGATTGAGAACCCTACGGATAACACAGATGGCACAGATATTTTCTATCTGTAAACTTCGTGTTATCCGTAGACGAAAATTCGTTTCATTAGTTTCATTCGATGACCAAAAGAAACAAGCAATATGAAGTTGCAAGCAAAATCATCCCGCGAGCTCAACGCTGCCCTCCAGAAGTCGGCACGTTGTATCGCCAGCAAGAACACGATAGCTATCCTCGACAATGTGCTGCTCACTCAGCAGAAGGACGGACAGTTGTTCTTTACCTCGGCATCCACCGAGGCACGTCTTACCATCCCTGCACCGCTCACCATCGTGGAGGGCACATTCAAGTCGGTGGTGCTCCCCATCAAATACATCATGCCGTTTCTCGGCACACTGCCCGACTGCACCGTGAACTTCTCTTTTGAGGATGCCCACGCCCTTATCCTTGAGTATTGCCATGGCGATGGCGACAACGTGAAGGAGGGTAACGCACAGCTCACATGGCTTGATGCCGAGGACTACCCGCAGATGACTGCGCCCGGTGCCGATGCCGTGAAGATAGCCCTGCCGATGGCACTGTTCAGCGATGTGCTTGCCAAAGCAGGCGATTTCGTTGGTCGTGACGAGATACGTCCGGTATTGAGCAGTCTGTGCATAGATATTACCGAAGACCGCTCAACGGTTTATTTCGTGGGCACCGACGGACACGCGCTCTTCAAGCAGACCCTCGGCAACGATCCTGCCAAGAACGGTTACGACTTCTTCCGTGGTGGCGAGCCGGAGAAGATATTGTTGCACATGGCATACTTCAAGCCGTTTGCCGCCTTTGCCGGTTGCGAGGAGATAACCGTTGAGAGCGACAACCATTCCATCCGTTTCTCGTCGGGCGACATTGAGTATGTGTGCAAATCGCTGGAGGGCAGATACCCCAACTACAACTCGGTCATTCCGCGTCAGAACCCCTATTTCGTTACCTTCGACAAGAAGGAGATGCTTGCCATCGTGAAGCGCGTGGGACTGTTCTCACCCGAAGCCGACAACAGTGTGGTGCTCCGCAAGGAAGGCATGTTCCTCACGGTGTCTGCCGACAACATCGACTTCTCGCTCTCGGCTTCCGACCAGGTGATGCTCCAGAACTCGCAGTGTGAGGAAGGCTTCCGTATCGGCTTCAATGGCGTGCGCCTCCAGTCGGTCATCAGTGCCGTGCCCGGCGACACTATCCGCATGGAACTTTCCGACAAGACACGCGCTGCCGTGTTCACTGCCGACGAACCATCGCCCTCGGTGCTCACGCTCCTTATGCCGATAATCATCAACGACTGAAAATTATAATCATTCATCAAATGACACAAATGAAACGAACCTTTATTGCAAGTTATTGTCATTCGTGTTATTTGATGACTAAATAAAAAAAGATAAAGATGGACGATACACTTCTTTTCATTCCACCCTGCTGTGTGGACCGTAAACTACCCAAGGCTGTGATGCAGGCTCCACAGCGTATGCTCACCTTTTACACGCATGGCGACGTGACGATGGAGAAGTTCTATCGTGCCGTGAGCTATCTGCTGGTTGACTCTCATGTGATGGTGCTCGCGATGCCTGCCGTAACGCCCGACACGATGAGTTTCCTCCTTCAGTGCTTTGAGCGCAAATGGATAACTGCCCTTGTGTTATCGACGGCACGGAAGAACGCCGAGATAGTAGACAAGTTTCTTGGCGACTACCATGACCGTGTGCTCTACACGCAGAGCAAGGACGTGACGGACTCCACCTCGCACATGGTGCTGTACAATAAGGAGCGGGCACTGACGCTCAACGGAGCCATGCTCGACCATGCCTATTCGTCGCTTGAGAGCTATTCGCTGGTGTTCTATCCCATCCACTGCCTCTCGTCCAACGGGTGCGACTGGGGCAATCCTATCCGCAACATCCTCTTGCCCGACGTGCTCCGCCACCGTCAGCAGGTGCGCAAGGACAAACGTGAGGTGGGCAACCGGGAGTTGAGCCGTTTCCTTCAGTGCAGCTTTCCGCCGTACAAGGAGGACGAGCAGACGGACAGCGAGCCGAAGGATCACTATTCATTCTCTAACATCTGAGCCGTATGAACTCCAATCCTAAGCAAAGTTACACCAACCTCCGTGCTTACACGGAGAAGTGGCAATGGATAGACCCTCGCTCCAAGCAGCAGGTAACGGGATATGTGCATCCGCAGACCGCTACCCATGTGGAGCGCAAGCCGTTCTTCATCCGCTTTCTCACCAAGACGGGACATGTCGATGCCGGCAACTGCGTGTGCCTCTCGGTCAATACGCTGACACATCAGCGCAAGGTGCAGTTTGTGGCATCGGGAGAGATTAGGGTGCTGAATGATGTGCTGGTGCTGGAGGTGGATGGCACACGGTTTATCACGCATTAAATCAACAACTACGGATAACGCAGATGATACGGATAAGAAAATCATCGAATGAAACAAATGACACGAATAAAAAAGAACATCGGAATGAACGGAAAGAACGGAACAGAGAAATCTGTTTTGTTTGTTGCACCTGATATTGACGGGTTCGTTTCATTCGTTTCATTTGATGAAAAATAAAATTCCGTTAATTCCGTATTTTCCGATGTTTTTCAAAAACAAGAAGCAACTATGTGGAATATCTTTAAGAGAAAAAAGAAGAAGCAGATGAAGGAGCTCACGCAGTTGAGCCAAGCCTTCGCCATTATCACCGAGTTCAACCGTCGCGGTCTGATTCACTGGCAGACGAAAGACAAGATACTCTTGATTGAGGAATCGCTTGCCGTGGTGCAGATGGCACAAGGGGAGGAACGTTTCCGCAACTTCCTCAATCATGTCGCCAACTGGCAGAACTTCCGGCTTATCCGCGATGCCTACGACCAGGCACGCATCGACCTTGAAGCCAAGGCAGTGCGCGAGGCACAGAAGAAGGAGGGCAATCTGTCGAAAGCCGGCATTCAGCGCATACGTCAGAACGCACGCTCCCGAATGGACGTGATACCCACAGAGCAACTGCCGGGACTTATCCGAGAGTTTGACATCATGATTATCCGTGCCAACGCCATTTCGCCGCAGACTGCAAAGGAGGAGAACGGACAACTCCTTGCCCTTGGCCACTTCGACGGCAAGCAGGTGGAGATGGCGATGTATGACGACATTAAGCATAACCTACAAAACAACGAATAGCGATGGTTAATACTATTTTTGTGATTCTTGCAGCATGCGTGATTGGCATTTCCTTTTTGGCTTTCGTGTGCATGCTGTTCGGAAACGATGACGAGAATGATGACAACGACTATTAGTATAATGTTTGTGGCGGCTTGGGCATACCATAGCTACCGCAGTATAAGAAACAACAATCCGAGATTATGAAAAAGAAACTTCAAGCATGGCTCATTCATCTGCTTGACGGCGATACCAGAGAGGAGATAATTGAGAGCAACCGCAACAGTTATAACATCGGTGTCTATACGACATTGATAAACTTGATGACCTTCGCCCAGCGTCAGAACGGCAAGTCGGCTGACGAATGGTGCAAGGGCGGTATATGGCTACATCGAGGACAGCATCAAAAAGATTGAGAAGCGAGAAATAACCAAATAACAATAACCCTTTAATACTTTATAGAGATTATGGAAAAGCAAATGACCCGAATGGAGTTTGACGATCGTATGAACGCAATCAATGTAGAGCAGCGCAAGGCTGCACAACCGTTCAACGACCGGATGCAGTCTATCGTGACAGAGAAAGCCAACATCAACAAGAAGGTGGCTGAGTTGCGTGCGGAAAGCAAACGGCTCGGTGCGGAATATGAGATGTACCATCAGCAGTGCCGTAAGACCAACGACATGTACGAGGAGCGCAAGCTGGAACTGCGCCAGCGTTTCAACGCCACGTTCACGCCCAAGACCAAGCATCCCGTCGATGTCCAGATGATGCATCATGTGCGCCGCTGCGTCCTCTCCTGTCTGAAGGATGCCCTTGCCGACAAGCGCAACACGGACGACATCCAGTTTGATTTCCACTTCGAGGAAGACGGATCACTGAAACTTGAATGCAATATTCCGGAAATAAAATAACAACTTAAACTTCAAAACATTTACAGCTATGCACAAGAATTACAGTAAAGCAACATTGGCAATCGCGGCAAAGATAGCCGCTTCGGTTTTCGATACCCTTGCAACGACAGACATTTCGTTGAATGTGGAGCAAGCCCGGGAAGCAATAGATGCCGCACGCGAGATAACCGACGAGTATATGAAGAAAGCCTACGGCAAGTTCGGAGGACAGTCTTCGGAACTTCAGAACGCCAAGGACTCCGACAATGCAGAGATAAGCCAGGCGTGCGAGAAGATAGACGCCATCTTCCACCGGGTGAGCAGGGCAGAGTTGGCTCTTGCCAAGGCAGAGGACAGAAAAGTTTCCGAGAAATACCTGAAGCGTATGGCAGTACGCATCACACGCAGTGTAATGAAGGGTATAAAAGGTGTCGATGTTTCCGATATCACTTCCGACATCAAGCGCCGCAAGGACGGTACTTATCTGGTAAGTATCACAATAGCCTCCGATCATGAGTAAGGGAATGTATATACCTCGTGAGGGCGACATCGTGGCTTGGAACAACGAGAGCAAGTGTACCAGCATCGCCGTCATGATGAACGAGGATGAGTTTAGCGTCTGTCTGAATTTCCGCGGTCGCAAGGACGAGGAGAGTCGTATCTGGGAGTGGGACAACGTTCCTACAGACAAAACTCTCCGTCGCGCCGACAAACTGGAGATGGCTTGGCTTTTTGCCGAGCTCATCGCCCAGGGATATGAGTTCAGGGCTGAGGACGGCAAGGTAACGGTGAACATCTGTCCTGAAGAAAACGACGGAGACAATGAACCGGAGCAGGAGCCCGAAGTGCAGGTGCGCTGTGTGTTCCTTTCGCGCAACGACCGCTTCGCCAAGTATATCTACGAACTTGCCAAACTCTATCAGCAGCAAGGCTCGTTCCGCAACATGTCGGAACTGGCACGCCGAAACAATATCACGTCCATCAAGAAGGAGACATGCTTCCGTATCGGACTGCCCAATCTCCTTTCTCCCGAATGGCTCACGTCATCATCCGGCATTAAGTTTTGCAATGAATTGTACGAATATGCCCTGCACCACACGCAGCGTTTGCCGTTGATACCTCAATCCGCAAGAAAATGAAACTAAACCTAAGTACACCACCGCAACAAGTCATCGACACTCTCGTAAGGGAGTGGCCGATGGCTTCGGCAGCCTACGTTCAGCATCATGGGGGAATGAAGGCTTACGACCGCAAGCAGGATGAGTTCCTGCAAAACGCCTTGCGCACAGAGAAGAGCAGCGTGCATGACGATTTCTACATGGAAATGCCCGATGGCAACAAGTGGTGTGTATTCGAGCACACCGTCTTCGACCACGGCTATGTACATACCTGCCACTATGCTTTTTGCTATTGGCTCACTCAGCCCTACGGAGGAATATTCTTCAAGATGAATCAGCCGGTAGCAGGAGAGAAGGACATGAAGCCGGGTTTCGTCTGTTACGACAGCCACTTCTTCGAGCGGCTCTGCGAGCGCGGCATCTATCAATGGAATGGGCTAAAAACCTTCATACAGTTCATTGCCGACAATCACGCCAATACTATTTATTGTACCGACCGTGATAACAACAAATGGGATATTCGCATCAGTCATGCCATCGGTCGCGGTTTCCAGCACAAGGATTGTCCTACGGCATATTACATCAAGACCGTCCTCGATGACGAGCAATTAACACGCTCGCAACGGCAGGCGACATCTGTGGGCAGGCGCACCGGCGATTCCATCAACAAGTACATCTCTCTTCCGCTTGCGGATATGTTCCAGCGGTTGCAGGCTAAGATGATGGCAGCGAAAGCCAATGGCACACTTGAGGATTTCCGTAGTGAGTATATCCGCGACATCGCCCACATGCTGCATATCTCGCAAGAGGAAGCGCAATATCTGAACGGCGTGTACGAGCTTATCCTCGGTGTCATCCTTGAGATAAAGCCTTCGGTCAATCCTTACATAAATCGGGATTTGCCCATGCAGTGTTTCTGCAAGGCGATAAACCTTCTTAACCGTTGGAAGGATGCGCAGTCTGACGATGGAGGCAAGCTCGATTTGGTGAATGGCATTTGCGCCGTAAACAAGCAGCAGTCGTTGCGTATCAGCAAAGGTGCTATCATACGGGCAATAAATGACAGATTAAAAAGAGCAGAAAATGAGTTTTAACAATACCCGTACATTCCGCAAGCCCACGGAGAAAGCGAAGTGGCAGGTGCCGACGCGACCGCACAACGGCACCGGACCTATGGAGTATTACCTGGAGGGAGAACTGAAGGAGAAGTTCTGCAAACTGTTTCCCATTCATTCCAACCGCAGGATATGCACATGGTTCGGTCTGTCTTTTTCCACTTGCCACCGTTTTGCCCGTGAGTTGGGGTTGCAGAAGGACATGAAGGCTATCTGTCGTGAGCATGCACGGGACATCAAGAAGACTTGTGAGAAGAACGGCTATTACGATTCCATCCGTGGTAAACGACCGTCGGACGCTTGCCTCGAAGCCACACGCCGACTCCGTGCAGAGGGTTTCCATCCTTTAAAGCAACTGAAGAAGAAGAATCCTCGCAAATACAAAAAGGTGATGGCAAAACGTGGCGAACGCCATAAGGAGCTTTGGGAAAGTGAGAAGCGGCGTGCGCTCTATGGCTTGGAACAGAAAACCAACCTCCGTATCAATCTCAACAAATTGAGCAGTACGGCAGGGTCACAGAAGCATCAGATGATAAAGAAGCGCAACTACTTCGCCGATCCCGACCACACGTCCTGGGTATGCTACGACAGCCAGACCGACCGTTCGCCACGAATGGAGGCTACTGCCATCAAACACGGACTGCGGATAGTGCAGGGCAACGATGTGGACGAGACAACAAATGATTAAAATTTTAAGCAGTGATATGAACGCACATACCCCACCAACCTGCGCTCGCTGTGTGTCGTATGACCACAACGGGTGTACCTGCCGAGAGCAAAGCTCGGAGATGTATCAGCACGACCTCTCACCCTTTCATGTGGCGTGTCCTAAATATCTCTCCGTGTCGTATGTCTACGGCAAGGCTCCGAAACGCAAGAAGTGGCACAAGGTGAAGACGATGGACGACATCGAGACTCCCGGTGCACGCTTCTATTAACAATGGAAATAAAGGCATTATATGATGCGTATGAAACGAACATCGGAAGCAACAGAAATGACGGAAGATTTCTTAAACATCAAAAGGAACAAAAGAAGCAAAAAGTTCCGTTCATTCCGTTCATTCCGATGTTAAAGAAATATCATGGCACACGCTTTTCGTTTCTTTTGATGTAAACATCCCGATGCGAAAAGGTTCGTTTCATTCGCGTTATTCGATGACAATAAAAAACAATAATGATTATGCAGAAAGAAAAGAAAACAACTCCTCAGATGGCTATTGCAGCTTTCGAGCAGTCCTGCAATGAACTTGCCCGTCAGGTGAACCACCGCTTGTTTGACGACACGCGCTCATGGTACTGGATAGGCAACGAGATAGGCGGCTCCTGCGACTTTGATGATGCCGACATCCTCACACCCGAGGAAATGGTCATCATCCTCCAGACGCCCCACTTCACCTACAACGATTATGCCGAGTGGCGCGATGCCAACATCGAGTATGGCGACACCAAAGGCTACATCAACCTGCGGTCGTGGATCATAGGTTGCCGACACTTTATGCTGGCGGACAAAGCGAAGAAAGAAACTATGATAGAGCCGTCAGAACTACGAAAAAAGAGCATGGAAGCCTTCGATAATAAATGTCGTGCTTCACTTGAGAAGATACAGCCCGCGCTGCAAAAGACTGCTGAAAGCGGAAAAACGGAGCTCACTATTTCCGATGTGAAAAAGCATTATCCTGATGTGGAAGATTTGTGTGTAGCATTACAGATGCACGGTTTCAGAACATTCTATTCAGAGTTTTTCGATAGTTTGACCGTTTATTGGTGTTTTCGCAAATGACCACTTACCAACTCTCCGTGCATCCCTTGAGCCATAAGGTAGAGTGGGGAGGGTGGAAGCCTGTCGCTCCTGCCCTCCGTGCCACCGACTACAAGCGTCCGCACTGTGTCCTTATAACGTATGATTAAACTCTTACCTTTGAACGTGGATAAAGACCACACCGCCCCGACGGTGCTTGCCGGATATTTCAAGTTCGGCTCGCGCACTTTGTTGCTCGGCAACTACGGCACTACTGGGGGGGGGGGAATCTGTATTGAATATGATTAAGATAAACTACCACATTCCTCTCGTAGGGGGGGGTACTATCGCAAGTGACCGATGCCTTCAACCGAGGGCCGCTTTGGCACGTTAGCCGATGTGTGAGGAGCAACGTGCATGATGCAGGAGCGCTCATCTGTTACGAATAACAAAAAAGACAAACAATGATAACAAAATTCAACTTCAACGACCGCACCATCAAGAGCTATGCCATACGCAAGCTCACGCCAAAGGAGTGTTTCCGGCTGATGGGTGTGCGCGACGATACCATCCGCACGATGCAGACCACCGTGGCGGAAATGAAAGAGCGCCGTGGGCAAGCCGACAATGGCGGCAAGCAAAAAGATGCCGACATGGTAATCTCAGCCAGTCAGCAGTACAAGCAGGCGGGCAACTCTATTGTGGTGGATGTACTCAAGGCCATCTATGCACAGTTGTGGTACCCCAAGGAGCCGAAGCCGAAGGCGCAGCTCTCCATGTTTGACGATTTCTTTCCCGAGGATGCGCTGCCGCAGATGCCGGTGGATGCTAACCATGGCGAGAAGGTCATCATCACCACTTTCAGCGGCTACGACTCGCAGCTCATGGCTGCCGACGCCTTAAAGGAGGAACATCCCGATTTCCGCTGGACGTGTATAGGGCGGAGCGACATCGACAAGTATGCCTGCCAGATGCACGACCTCGTGTTTCCGCAATATGCCGACCGCGCCCTTGGCGACATCACCAAGATAGACTGGCACAGCGTGAAGCAGTCGCTCGAAGGTCGCGAGGTAGACCTCTTCACCTATTCCTCGCCCTGTCAGGACATCAGTCAGGCGGGCAAGCAGATGGGACTGAAGGAAGGCTCCGACACCCGAAGCGCATTGCTCTTCGGCGTGTGGCGGATGCCATTGATGTATTGCGACCCAAGTATCTGTTGCAGGAGAATGTGGCGGCACTGGTGAGCGAGAAGTTTATGCCCGACTTTCAGAAGTGGCTCGCCAAACTCGAAAGTCTGGGATATGTGAACCGCTGGGCACGGCTCAATGCCAAGGACTACGGTGTGCCGCAAAACCGCGACCGCGTGTTCTGCCTCTCCATGCGCCGTGATGTGGCTTTCGACTATCAGTTTCCCGAAGGCTTCCCTTTGCAGACCAGGTTGGAGGATGTGCTTGAAGAGGAAGTGACAGAAAGGTTTTTCCTCAAAGACAATGCCGTGGAGAAATTCCTTAAAGCCAACGACACCGACAAGGCTCTCTTCATGCAGTTCGACCTTCCGCCTACACACGATGCGGCAATGTTCCTCAAGACGTGGCTCCAGATGTGGATGCGTGGTGATTATGGCTTTGATGATTCTTGTTATGAAGAAGAATGGTTTGAAGAAAACGGATATACGTATTGGGATTTAACGCCATCGGAACTTCAAGAAACATTAGAAAATATCAAGGAAGATTTGTGCCAAGCGCATTTGGCGTTTAGCAATAAAGAACTGATGGATGAAGAGTTTTCCTTGTTGTTCCAAGAAAACATGAAACGCCGTCCGAAAGATGAAAACCGATAATCCGCCAGAAAGGGTAATCCGCCCCATCGTTCTCGGCCAATACTCGCCCTCGCAGAACGGCATCATCGTGTCGCCGCACGGCATAGCCCTCTGCATAAGTGGGGGGGTAGAGGACACGATGTGGATAAACCAAAGATATTGATTGAGTATGACTAAAACGCCCACCTATAAGCGCGGCACGTTCACCAGAAACGGAAAGACCTACGGCATATATCCCGATGGTTCTACCTACAGGATATATGCCGATAACAACATCCCTTTCCTTCAGATAGTGGATGTCGGAGGCAGCACGTTCCTCCGTGTGCGCCAGGCTACGGAGCAAGGCTATGCCGACTGTCCCGTCTTCGGTGTGTGCGACATCAGCTATCCCTCGTCAGCCTTGCGCAGGGCGAGAACGGTAGATGGTGGCCGGCTGGCCAACGCCCTGACGTGCGGGCAGCAGTTGGCGGTGTTTGTAGAATTATAAAGAATTATGACGAAATATCTGTTTTACCAATGTCCAAGAGGTGAAAATCGGGGGGTATTCTCTCGCAGAGCATCTGTCCTACCATCACCATTTGCAGTTGGGCGTGTAATTGTTTTTTGATAAAAGAGTATGACTAAACAAATTCCATTCGTGCAACGCTCGGCATGTCTGAGTATTCGGGGGGGGTACTCCACGGCAATCTCCTCTCGCTACGACGGTTGGGCAGGCTTGTTTGGCAAGAACCACGGGCAGCACACTATGGTGCTGGTGGCGTATGAGTAGGCACAGAGCGGTGCTTGTGCATTACCGCACGGAGGAAGCGAAAGCCTACCGCCGCGAGCATGGCGACCGTGGCGGATGCCGGTATCAAGACAAGCTGCACCGTATGAACCCGCAGCCGTGGAGCAACACAGTGAGTACAGTAACGAAAGACAACCTGTTATGCGAAGAATATACATAGCCGCTTCTCGCGGTCGCGACCCGCTGAATCCTACCGACCGCAAACACTCGGTGAAAGGACGCAGTGAGCAGCGGTTTTAGATTAATGGGGGGTACGAGCAACGCCCTTACCTCTGTCGGCAAAGACAACTTAGTACTGATGGCGTATGATTAAGCGATATTACATCGGTTGGGTGCGCAGCGGAAAGGACGGCCACGGACTCGTCAAGAGCCGACCGCGCAAGCATATTGCTAATGCCGTAACCGCCTCGCCACCCGGCGGCTTTGCCGACCCTCGCGACGGACTGGGCAACACTACTCCGCATGTGGTGATGGTGTTTGAGTGAAGAACAACAACAGTAAAGAAACAACTAAAATTTATAGAGCAATGAGTATTTACACGCAATATGAAAAGATTAAGTCGTTATGGCATCCCATAACTGACGAGGACTTCAATATTGATTTCAGTATTCCCTTTGTCCTGTTTTCTGATGAAGGCAGTATTCTGTACTTTAATCCGAAGCGTGATAAGTTGGATGACATTTGGGATGACATGGTTCTTTTCGAGGAAGACGGAAAGACGATGACCGAAGAATTTAAAGATCACATGCGCAGCTTTGAATTCGGTTATATGTATCTCGATGATGAGTTTTATCGTGCGATAGACAATTTCCGACACAAACATCTGGAAGACGTAAAGGCGAAGAACGAGAGAGCCAATGTTTTCGTTCAATATGCGAACAATGATTTCCGTGTTCTTGATGTTTTTGACTTTCGGCAGGATGGCAGTCCGTACCGGGATTGGAACACATCGGATGTGGCATATTTCGTAAACCTGGATAGTGTGCCTGCCACAAGTTTGAATGGCCTTTTTCTGCAAATGGATTAAGAACAACTTAAATTTATAGAGCAATTATGAAAGAAAACAAAGGACTATACAATGCGCTCATCCGCAGACTGGGCGAGATGGTGAAAGAGAATGTGGAACTGGAGCAGCGTGTGCATCAGCTCACGGGTGAGTACAACCGTGTGGTGAAGCAGGCGAATGAGAAGTCTGTGGATTCTCTGATGAGCGAAAACGAAAGTTTGAAAAAGCTAAGCAATCAACTTCAGATAGAGCGCAACGAGGCGCGTACCAGTGTGGCCGAATACAAACACCACGAAGCGGAACTACTCAATGCAATTAACCGACATTGCGAATCCGACATCATGAAGTGTGGTGAAACCTGTCCGAACAAACCAGGATGTGATGTAGGCTCAAAAGATTGCTGTGCTTGTAAGCATGAATTAGGACAAAAGAAATATCTTAGCGTTTACTTTATTTTTTGCGCCTACCGCTACGACAAGCAGCAGGAGGAAGAAGCAAAGGAAAGAAATAATGAAGATGAATAGCCACCTCCATACACATTGCCTCGGCATGCTCACCGTGCCGCCCTACGACCGCAAGTTTGAGCAGTCGCGCAGAGTGTTCTCCCCGAAGGGCGTTGCGCCTACGGTGTATACCTTCGGGGGGGGCAACCTTGAGATAAAGATATTATTGGAATTGTAAAACGAACATATAAACATTTATAGAGCAATATGGGCAAATTCGCAACGAGAAAGGTTTTGAGGGAGTTGTGCTCCCGTAACGGTCTCACGTTGTATAGACACAGGCTTGACGGAGCGTCTTATCAGATGTGTGCAGGTGGGTATGTGGTAAACGGATATACCACACGACATCCTGCAATGGATGTACTCTATGAAATGCAGAAGAAGATGATACATTTGCTGAAGTATGGAGACAAAAACGACAGCGGACATGATGATGATATTTCTTGGCATAAAGAGAAACATGTGATAGAACCTCTCAGCAAACCTTTGACTGGATATTGCTGCGGCAAGGTCTACACTTTGCGAAGTCCCGAAGACGATGCCGACCTGCAAGAGTATTTTGACCTTCAGGGATTATATAAAACGAATATAGAAAAATTTACAGAGTAAAACAATGGAACAATTCAAACCTATCAAGCCGTGGAAGTTCTATCTTCTGTGCGGCACACCGTTCTACCTGCTGTTGGTTCTGAAGATCACGGGCATGGTGAACTGGTCGTGGTGGCTGATAACGCTGCCCGTGTGGTTGCCCTTGGCGGTGGCTGCGCTGCTGCTGCTCATGCTCGCCCTGCTGGTGCTTTGGCCGAGAGGCAGGCGAGGGCATGTCCTTAGGGATTTATGGAAATAGTGTAACTTTGCAGGTAAGGTATTCAAAGGATAAAACTATACCTATTGTTTGACCGCAACAATACCTATTGTTTAGTCATAACAATACCTATTGTTTGTGGCAAACGATAGTAATAGTTTATTTGGGTAAATACCGAGTATAAATCATTAAACCTTTAACAACTATGGGAATGACCCTGAAATTGTCGAAGTCGAAAGCCATTAACCCTTCCACCAAGAAGATGGGCTATCGTACAACCGTTAAGTCCAACGGAAAAGCAGACATGGACTCTTTGCTGGCGTCTGCAAGTAGAAACACTACCATGCACAAGGCTGAGCTCCGCATGGGCTTTGAACTGATGCTCGATGCTATCCGTGAGGCTCTGACAGCAGGAAAGAATGTAGAGCTGAAGGGTATCGGCAACATCGGCTTCTCTTGCAGCGGCGCATGGACGGAGACAGCCGATGAGCAGTCGACAGTGGAGCACAAGATTGGTGTGGCTTTCTATCCAAGTCAGGAGGTTCACGCTGCCGTGGCTACTGCCAAGACTTCATGGACCAAGGACGGTGAGGGCGACGAGCCTACACAGGACGGTGGCGGTTCTTCAACAGGTGGCACTACCACCAAGCCTGGCGATAGCGGCAATCTCGACGGATAGTCCGTAAGGCCGCAGAACGGAATTGTCCCGAAGGCCAAGGGAACGTAGTCCGGCTCACATGATGCAGTCGCCGTACAACGTAAGCAACGGGTGCTGGTGCAGACGCATGACACAGAAGGAAAACTTATACCACTGCACAACTTTTTTGGAAACGAAAATTTATAGAGCAAAACAATGGAAAAAGACGTAAAACCTTATCTCGAAAAGGCCAACGAGATATTGTATGTCCTGCAAAAGGACGGACCAAATAAACCTATCGAACATACCACCGTTATAGGCTTGGTGGCTGCAAGGTTGGTGGAAGCGTGTGTAGAGAATGGCGAAGACAGGCAACAGGTGATTGATGCCATCTGCCAGAGTGTGAAAATATTTAGCAAGTAAGCGGCAACGAAGATATTTTAGGATGAATAACCACATAAAACGCAAATTTTAACTTTTGCCATAAATTGCGAAGTTTATGGGAGGGAGGGGTTCGTCGGGATGACGCGCTCCTCTTTTTTGTCATCTAATGAATCTAATGAAACGAATGGTTCTCAACATCGGAAGAAACGGAATAAACGGAAAGGTTCGTTTCATTCGTGTCATTCGATGACAGAAAACATTTTCGTTTGTTTCGTTCTTTTCGATGTTCAACAGAAACATTCGTGCTATTCGTGTTATTCGTTGTTTTATCTTCCGCTTGGCATAAAAGCCCAACGCATCCGTCCGCGGAACAATTTTAGTCCGAGGTAGAGCGTGTCGAAGGCATCGGTGAAGTCGGTGCGCTGCTGGAGAGGCAGGTTGTCTTCGGCTTCCGGCTTTTTCTCTTGCGATTTGTCTTTATGAAAACCGCTGTAGTCCATCTTCACCTCGCAGAGCTGCATGGCGATGATAAGGTCGGGATTGTTCGTCTGGTTGATGCGGATGGCAGGGCAGGTGAGACCCGCCAGCGCCTCGTTGATAATCTTGTGTTTCACCACATGCTTCTCCGGCACACCCATGTCGATGCCCTGCACGTTCCATCCGTAGCGTTGCAGTTCGCTGATAACCGTCATAAAGAAACGCTCGTCGGTGGCGGCATACGACGCACCCTGCTTGGCAGTGGCATCGTAGAAATAGACCACATCACGGTTGACGGCACGCTTGGGCGCATAGTAGTTGCTGAAATCCTGAATCAGCTCGTGCAACTTGCGCTCGTTCTTCACATACATCGACTTGATAATGTTCAGCGCCAGCACACCGTCGCGCTCATACTGCTGCCCGATAACCATCGTGTTGATGTTGGCGTTGTAGTCGAGGGCGATATACAAGGGCAGCGAAGGGTCGCAGTCGGCATCCAACCGGCAGTCGTTGCGCTCGGACAGTTCCTTCAGGTCGGGCTGGTACGACTCTGCCGTAATCTTCTTGCCGTCGATGATGCCCGTAGCCTTCTCCGTGCGAAAGGTAGCCTGCGAGAGTGGGTCTATCGTGTCGGGAATGTAACCATGGACATGATCAATGTCGAGGTTGGAATAGAAACCGTCATTCGACTTCTTGATTTTTATGTTCAGAATTGACACGGCGAAAGTGTAGGCAGGCAGGTCGCGCTTCATCTGGCGGATATAGTCCTCACCGAGAATGTCGATATTCTCCAGCGTACTTGCCCGGCGCACCACAAAGGCAGATCGGCGCAGCTCGCGCAGATAACCCTCCTGAAACTTCTTCGACCGCAGGAACATCTGCATCTCAAAATCCTCTTCGGGCGTAATCAGATACTCATAGTCGTAGATGAGTTCGGCGTCCTCCTGCGCCACCAGTTTGTACGACACAGCCATCTGCACCATAGCCTTCGTGACGTGCAGGCCGTGGTTGGGCATGATGCGGAACTGCCCCTCGTGCTTCATCATCTTCAGTGCTACGGCGCGTATCATCTGGCGCACCTCTGCCGGGACGACATGCACCGAATGGTTGGTCTTCTTGGCATTGTAGAGCATGTCGTTGTAGCATATCACCTTGTCGGCATAATCCTCCAACTGCTCCTGCACCCATCGGTAGGTCTTGCCTTTAAACTGCCCTGCCTCTATCTCAAGGTCAAGTTTTTCTTCTTCCTTTTCAAGCCAAGAACCCTTGGCAGTGAGCGAGGCATCGCTGACGTAGCGGGTGGACTTGTAGAGCGGATTGTAGTCAGTAAAATTGATGTCGCCCGTGGGGTGGGTCTGACCCGAAAGGGCGGGCGTAAACTCCTCGTCAATCTTCTTCTTGGGGAAGAAACGGCACTCGTCGCCCACGGCAGCCGAGAAGGTGTAGGAGTTGGCAGAGGCAGTCTGCGCCAGCGAAATCATCGCCCACTGCGCTCCGTTGGCAAACCAAATGATGTTGTCGTAGTTCTTGGGCTTGAAGATGCTTGGGCGAGCGTGTTTAGGCGGTCGTCCCCAGCCCATGTGTATGCCGATGGTGAAGCCAAACATACGCTCCATGGCCGCCATCGTGCCTGGTATGGTCTTGCTATATCCCTGCTGTCGGCTCACGGCAAGCCATGCGCCCAGCATACCCGGCATGGAGTTGGAACACATCCATACATAGGGTGCCACCAGTCCGTCGGTCTTGCCCACACGACGGGCGGCAATGTCGCGCTCGTCCTTGGCACCCATGTAGAGCGACTGCTGCTGAAAGCGGGTGAGGTAAATTTGATGTGGTTGCTGCATAGTTCATCTAATTTTGTTTGTGTTTATGTAGTGGAACAACAAATATCACGAATGGCACGAATGTTTTTTTAGAACATCGGAATTTACGGAATAAATGGAAATCGTTAGTGATATTGGCAACATCGAAAGAAACGAAAGAAACGAAAACATTCCGTCAATTCCGCTTCTTCCGATGTTCATTATATATTCCGTCAATTTCGTTTCTTTCGATGTTCATTATATATTCCGTCAATTCCGTTTCTTCCGATGTTCATTATATATTTCGTTTAATTCCGTTTCTTTCGATGTTCATTATATATTCCGTCAATTCCGTTTCTTCCGATGTTCATTATATTCGTGACATTCGTGTTATTCGTTGTTCCTTATATCATTCGTTGTCGCTTCGATGTCCGATGTGCCACTTGCAGCACACCCTGCACTGATACGCCCTATACCCCTGCGCCACGAGTCGTGGTTGTTGGTTGAGCCATTCGTAGGCATCATCCTCCGTCTCGTAGCTCACCTTGGCCTTCCACCCGTGCGAACTCTTGCGCGTCCAGTGTTCAGGGTCGGGACGGAAAGGCGGACGCTTGTTGTGGTAGTGGCTATGGTTCCGCTTCATCGTCGCTCCTTCCCTCCATCGGCATTTCAGCCTCACGTTCCTTGCGCTCATCCTCCTTCTCCATATACTCAAAGTAGTCAGGCTCCTCCTCACTGCTGTCGTTGGCAAAGAGGGCGTCATCATCCATATCCTGCAAGTCCTTCTGCGTAAGACCATACTTGCGGGCCATCTTCCGCTTGTACTCATCGGTGTAGTTCACGCGGTCGCGCTTCACAATCGACACATCCTGCGTGATGGCAATGCGGCTCATGTCCGGCATCTCGTCCGTGGCATCCTTCTCCTCCAGAAAGTTGCCGTACACATTCGCCAACGCCTGCATACCTTTGTCCACAGCTCTATCGTTGTTTTGCTGTTTGCCCGTGCGTATCAGCCACTCGGCCGAAGAGAGATACATCGCCTTGTGGCGCGGACTCTCATCGGTCATAAAGAAGCGTATCAGATGGTTGCACACCGCTACATCATTATTCAACTCCGTGACGGTGCGCGGACGGATATTGCCCTCATCGTCCAGTCGGATGTTGAGCGCAATTATCATGGCCTGCGCCTCCTTGTTGCCCTGCGAGGCTTGGTTGAAGAACAGCTCATAGTCGCGTCGGGCAATGTTGCGGCAGGTGGTGCGCGGATCAATGTCCTTGTTTTGCACCCATCGCTTGTAGAACTCGGCACATATCTGCATACGGTATCGCTGCTCCAGCTTGGGAAACGCCGTCTCAATCGACGTGCCGCAAGCCAGCCACTTGTCGATGCGCTGAAGAGTGCCTTGGGTTATCTGACTCATATATCTGTTTGTGTTTTATGTTGCTCTGTCTTTAACATCGAAAGGAACGAAATCAAACGAAAATCTTTTTAGTCATCGAAAGTAATCGAGATTTTAGTCATCGAATGAATCAAATGAATCGAACCTTTTCGTTTCTTTCGTTTCTTTCGATGTTTCCCTTATTCGTGTCATTCGTGTCATTTGATGTTTTCATCTTATCCGTCTCATCTGCTTCTTCCGATGTTCTTCTCGTTCGTGTCATTCGTGTCATTTGATGACGACTCCTTTTTGATGTTTCTGCAAGCAAAGTTACTTAATCTCTTTTCCCCCATACGGACATGCCCCGCACCCCACGTTCCTAATGATGTCCTTACCCTGCGAACAATAAACCTTACCTTTGGCGTATATTTTAAAAGGATAACACAAAAACAAAAACAAAACACAACTATGCAAACAGCAGCTCCCACAATTACCCGCATCGTAGCCGGACTAATCGGCGTGCTATGGTGCTACATCGAACCGTCACTCAACTACATCGCAGTATGTTTCTTCGCACTCATCCTCGATTGCTACACCGCATGGCGATGCAACCGGCGCATCTACACGCGCTACCGAGAGGCTATCAAGCGCAACCCCAAGTGCAAGATGGACGGCAAACTGCGAAGTAAAAAGATGGCAAAGATGGTGCAGGACTTCTCTGTGCTCATCATGGCTATCTTCCTTGCCGTGGTAATCGACCGCGACCTCTTGGCCCACATGGGTGAACTCCACCTTGCCAACTATCTGGCGGTAATCTATTGCTCCGTGCAGTTCGTGAGCATCCTCGAAAACGAAAGTACCTGCAATGGTGCGGCATGGGCAAGAGTGATGCAGAAGATAGTGGCGGACAAAACCGAACGACACTTCAACATCAAGCTCAAAGAACTCATGGAGGAGGAGAGGGAGATTGAGAAAGACTCGACAACAAATGACACGAATGACACGAATGAAGATGATTAAAACGGTATTTCTTTCTACAGATAACACTGATTTTACGGATAAAATATCTGTTATATCCGCGTTATCCGTAGACTTGAAACAACAATAAAACTCAGCAGACTATGACAATTAGCAATATCCTCGAACATTGGGCCACCATCTACAAGCCCCTGTCGCACAAACCCGAAGGCACGTTGAGCGAGCAGTCGTTCTTCCGTATTCTTGACATTGATGAGGAAAACATCTTCAGCCGCAATGCCAACATCATCCATTCTCCTTGTATGCTACACCGTGTAGTGTCGAGTGGCGAACTGGTGAAGCCTACGCTGACGGAAGTAACCCATCAAGTGTGCTTCCTTATAAAGGTAAAGGACACAGCACAGAAACTCGGCAGGCACGACGGACTGAAACAGCAGATGGCGGCCGACGAACTGATGGAGATTTGTGAGGACTTTATTTCCTACATGATACGTCTGCGCAAGACGCAGGTATGCCCAGTGACAGGCGTGTCGTTCAAAAGCGAAACGCAGTTGGCTATGGAACTGTCGGCTATCGACACCGACTCCTTCGCCTATGGCGTAAATCCCTTCTTCCGCGGTCCGCAATGGCTGTTGGCAGATTGCTATTGGAAGAGCGTAAAACCACTCTACAATTTCGACTGCCTTGTGGATAGCAAGTATATTCTCCCCGCACCCCCAACCGATAAAGAATAATGCGCCATGCCAATACGTACTAAACCGATAAAGAACCCTTGGGCACCGCTAAAGGATGTGGCTGGCGTATATCTGAAGCAAGCCATCACCGATATAGAGGTAAACTTCCTCACGCAGCGCATTTACCCTACGGAGGTGTACCGAGGCTATGAGAAGGTGAACGAATACCGAAAGAAACACAATATGTGGTTCTCTACTGGCGGAGGTGCCAAATCGTTTGAGGGTACGGTGTACAAGGCAGACGAAAAGACAGGCGACCTGATGGTGGGTATTCGCTATAATGACTATCTGCGGTATGTGGATATTGGTGTGGGTTTGACGGGTAGGCCCGACGACCCAGACGCGCATATCACTGCCGACAAGGTAGACCGCACGAAACGAGCCAAGTTTAAGTCGCGCTACATCAGCAAGTGGGACAGACTGAAGGGTAAATCACACCGCCCTGCCATCATGCGAACCGTGCGCCGACTGAAAATGCGCTACGAGAATCATCTGGCCGACTACTACGGCTATCAGGGTCTACTTCAGATAATGAACGCTTTGGAGATCGACACGGAATAACCTTTTTTCTTAACAGACAAAAACATTAAGCATAATATGGCTAAACAGACAACAGAAGCAATCATCACGCTCAACGGCAAACAACCGCTTGAGGTGCTTAATCAACTCCATAACGCTGCCGAGAAGATAAAGCAGGCGATGGAGGCGACGCAGCAAAAGATGAACGGCATGAAGCCGAATGATGATGCGTACAAGCAACTCAACGCTACGCTAAAGGGACTGAAGGAGCAGTACAATCTCCTCAGTTCTGCCCAAGTGAAGGATATTGAAGCCACACAGAGACTTCAATCGGCCGTGGATAATCTTGCGTCCACATCACTGAAGAACCTGCGCAAGGCTCTTGGCGATGGCAAGCGACAGATTGAGGGACTGAGCGAGGCAGAACTTGAACAGGCTAACTCTATCCGTGAGTTGATGAAAACCGTAGGCGACCAGATACGTCTGCTTGAAGGCAAGTTCGTGAAGATACGCGAGGGCTTGGCTTCTATCGGTACGCAGAGCGACCAGTGGCTCAGTAAGGCTATCGACCAGCAGAAGGAACTGATGTCGTCTACCCGCCGTGGTACTCAGGAATACAAGGAGCAGGAGCAGGTATTGCAGATGCTCACCTCTGAGCAGAACAAACGCAATGCGGCTATCTCGGCAGAGGCAACGGCACGCAAGCAGGCGCAATTCAAACAGCAGGTAGCTTCGTCGCGCCAAATGCTTTCGTCGGGCAACCTTGGCAACTATTCTCAATCGGAAATTCAGACTTCCATCAATACGCTCCGCCAGGCGCAGAGCCAGACTGCAATGGGTGGCACGGAATGGAAGCAACTGGCTGACGAGATAAAGAAAGCCGAAGCGGAACTTGACAAACTGCTGGGCAAGACGAAGGAAGTGAAACAGCAAATGTCGGAGGGCGAAGCCAAGGGTATTCTTGGCGATATTGGTAGCCATACGGAGCAGGAAGTGCGCGAGGCTATCAATGCGCTCAAGATGTTGCAGTCTACGGTGAACGTGGGCGGCACGCAATGGAACGCCTATGCTGCGGATATAGAGAAAGCCGAAACGGAACTGGGCAAGCTGACGGGTAAGATTAAGGAAGTAAAGGCTGGAATGTCGGAAAGCGGGGCGAAAGCCACTATTACTTTTATGGACAAGAACTCCGAAAGTAAGGTGCGCGAGGCTATTAATACGCTTCGTTCTCTTCAATCGCAAACTGAACTTGGCAGTACAAAGTGGAAAGATTATGCCGACCGAATAAATGATGCAGAGCAAAGACTTGCGGAATTGACGGGCAAGGCAAAAGGAGCGAAACAAGAATTGTCTCGCATGGATGTGAACGATAGGTTGCTCGATCTTAGTAATCAGTCAGAAAAAAGTCTAAAGGAAATGCTTGACTGGCTGCAAAAGGCTAAGTTGGAACTTAATCCGTACACACAAGAGTGGAGTCGCGTTGCAGATGAGATTGATAGAGTAAAGCAGCGTATGGCAGACGTGCAAGCCAATACTCCATATATTCGCAATGAGCAATCGGCTCAGAACATAGCTCGACAGAATCAACTGCAATTTCAGGATGGCACCACCCACGATGTAACCCGGCAGGATTTGCAGTGGTCGAAAGACTATCTGCAAAAGCAACTCGATGTTACGCCGGTGGCGGACACTGCCAAGATTAAGTATATACAAGAGGCTCTCGACTTGATAGACGAGCGCATGAAGGCTCTTAACGGCGACACGGAGAAGGCTACCATGTCGGCTGACAAACTCGACGATGTGCTCAATAACATGAAGTCCGCTTCGCTTTCCGAACTACGCGATGCTTCCGCCGAACTGAAAAAGCAGCTTGACGGTCTTGCTCCTTCCTCTGACGATGCCAAGAAGATAAAGAAGCAACTGCAAGACCTCGACCGCGAAATAAAGCAGGTGGAGGACGATATAGTGGACGTGAACGATGTCATCGCCCGCAGCAAGAACGGCAAGGCTTCTATCTCTGAACTGAAGCAGGCATACAAACAACTCGAAGCCGAACTGGAAAAGGTTGAAACCGGCGCAAAAGAGTTTGCAGAAAAACATAAAGACCTTGAAAATCTCCGTAAGAAAATAGACGAAGTAACTGTTTCCGCTAAAAAGCAAGGCGGCGCATGGAACACTGCACTCAAAAATCTGACGGCGTATGTGGGGTTGTTCCAGGTGTTCAACAAGGTAAAGGATGTTGTTACTGGAGCTATCAAGAAGAACTTTGAGTATTCAGGCTCCTTGACTGATATTCGTAAGGTGTCGGGTCTGACCATGGAAGAGGTTAATAAGCTCTCTACTGAGTTGGCGAAGATTGATACCCGAACCAGTGTGGAGGGTCTGGCCCAGCTTGCTTATCAGGGCGCGAAGCTCGGTATGGGTAAGTTTGGTGTGGATGGCATGAAGCAGTTTGTGGCTGCTGCCGACCAAATCAACGTAGCTATTGGCGAGGAAATGGGTGAAGAGGCATTGCCTGCACTTTCAAAAATGGTGGAGACGATGGGGCTTATCCCGAAGATGGGTATCGAAAAAGCCATGCTCGCTACAGGTAGTGCCATGTTTAAGCTGTCTTCCACATCTACCGCTACATCTGGTAATATCGTTGAGTTTGCCAAGCGACTGACGGGTGTAAGCCGTACTGCCGGTATCACGACCGACCAGTTGCTTGCCCTCGGTTCAGCTTCCGACTCTCTCTTCTTGATGCCGGAAGTGAGTGCTACTGCCATGTCTAAATTTATTGTAGCATTACAGAAGAATCACAACCTTATCGAAAAAGATTTGGGTATTCAGCAGGGCACTATCAAGAATATGTATGCCGCCGGTAATGCAATGGATGCCATTGTTCTCGTACTTGAAAAGATGCGCGACAAGGGAAACATGAACGCCCTCGGCAGTATATTTAAAGACCTCGGTTCGGATGGCCAGCGACTGGTTACGGCAATGGTTACGATGTCGAAGAATGTAGATGTACTGAAGGATCATCTTTACGAGTCGCAAGAGGCTTTTGAGGAAGCTACAGCAGTAACGTCGGAGTATGAGATGCAGCAGCAGAGTGCCATCGGTATTCTTGAACGTGCCAACAACCTTTGGGAAAAGGCGTTTGTAAATCCCGAAGGTGTGGATATGGTGAAGAACATGGCACAGGCTTGGTATGACATGTCGGAGCTGATGACGCAAAGCCCCATCTTTAAAGGAACTTTATCCGCAGCTTTGTCGCTTGTGATTGCATCTGTCAAGACGTTAGTCGTTTTACTCCCTGCATTGATAAATTATATTGTTGCTTTGGGCGTATGGAAGACGATTACATTCTTGGTTACAATGGCGAAATCTATTTGGGCAGCAGTAACAGCGCAGAACGCTTTGAATGCTGCGTGCAAGGTTAATCCTTATGTGGCCCTTGCTTCTGTAATAATGACTGCGATAGGTATTATTGCGGGTTTCGCTAATAAAGCTAATGAAGCGGCTAAAGCGCAAGAGGAAGCTGCAAGAAAGGCTAATGCTTGGAAGGATAAACTTAAAGATGCGGAGCAACAGACGGATAATATGACCCGTAAGCTTCACTCTTATAAAGTCGCTCTCGAACAGGTTAATTTATCTCAAAAGGATAGAAATACGCAGATTGCCCGTTTTAATAGAGATTTTAGACAATACATATCAAAGCTCGGTATTGAGATTAAGAGCGTGAGTGATTTACGTAAGCATTATTCCGCTCTTGCCAATGAAATCCAAAGGGCTACTTATTACAGATTGCGTGAGGAAGCAAAACAGGATGCCTTGCCCGAATTTCAGAAGGATCGCTTAAATGCAGCCGACCTTCTGAAAAAATATATAAGCGAAAAAGATTATAAATATGGAGGTTTTTCTGTAAAGGACGTCATTCGCTGGTTTGCTAAAGGCGCAGATGCTAATGCGGCATACAAATACATGATACAGGGTTCATTGAAGAATACCTATGTAGGACCAAGAAAGGTGAATCCTAACGATATAAAATTCAATTATTCTACCGGCGAATACACTTACGACCATAAGGGACCGTATGGTCCGACGAGGGATAGGGATAAGGAACTGTTGGATAGACTTCATTATCTTTATAATGCTACGCAGAGAGAATCTAACAAGGAGAAGGAAATTGATGAATATTTCAGTCCGTTTGTTCCGAAAGATTACACTCCATGGGTAGACGATGAGCCTGGCACTCTTGAAAATGACGCACCCGACAAGGATGCTATCCGTCAGCAGAAGCAAGAGGAGCGCGACCGCAGGAAGGCGTGGCGCGAAGAACTGAAGCAGAAGCAGGACGAGGCGAATGCCATCATGGATGACGTGCGCAATTTTTACGAGCGTCAAATCAACCAGAAGATGGAGGATGCCATTGCTCTCGGAATGGATAAGACAGAGCAAGATCTGTTCATTGAGCCTGTACGCAAACGTATGAATGAGGCTCTTGAGCAGGTACGCCTTGCCATTGCAGGGCAAAAGAACACCTGGGAGCAGTTTAAGCAGACAATGGATAAAGATTTGATTGAGAAGACCGATGCAACGGGCGTCAATCTATCCAAGGGTTTGCTGAGTAATATCCAAGGTAACAATATTGATGCGCTTAGGAATCTGATGGCGCAGTTGTCTAAGAATCTTGGCATTCCTATGACATCTACGACAGCACAGATTTTTGCCAAGGCTTCGAAGAATGAGCAAGGCAATTTGTCTCTTACCGCCAAGCAGCAGGAGGCTCGTCGTAAGGTAGCGCAGGAACATGATTACACTGGGGTGGTCAAACATAACATGTATGATGACTTTAACACGATGGGATACGCCAACCCTAACGCGGCAGAAGTTGCAGATAAGGTCGCTTTCGATAAACGTAAGGCTAATATCATCGCCATGTACGAAAAGGCTCGCAAGGATATATCCAAGATATATGAAACAGATGTGAGCACAGAAGAGGGTAGGGGCTTGTTGATGCAAATCCTCTTTGGTGAAGACCCCGACGGTATGGCTGCTCGTATTAAGGCTACACTCGGCAATGAAACGAGCGACTGGCAAGCCTTCTATCTTAAACTTCTTCAGTATTCTGACGAATATACAGAGGCGATGAAGAAGCAGTATGACGACCAAAAGAAGATTGTCAATCAGATGTGGGCTACCAACAAGCGCAACCTCGCCCAGCAGGAGGCTATCCGTAAGATGCAGAACGAGAGTGATCTTTTCAGCAAGCGTACCAACCTTCTCTCTAATCTCGGCTTGGCAAATCTTACTGCCGACCCCGAAATAGAGTTAATGAAGGCGCGTATGCAGGCGGCTGAAGACTATTACGCTTTCGTGAAAGCTAACACGCAGAATATGCAGCTTATCAGAGAGGCTGATGATGCTCGCCAGCAAGCCGAACTAAATTACGCCAACCAGATGGCAACTGCCATGAAGTCGCGCTTGTCGCAGATGAAGGAACTGGTGCAGCCTATCGAGAACTTCGGCTCTGCCGTTGGCCAGGCTCTTGCCACCATGAAAGATGATGCCGACAGTGCAAACGAGGCTATCAAGTCTGCCCTCAAGTCCATGCTTGAATCATGGGGTAAGATGGCTCTCAACGATGTGAACACGCAAATGTGGAAGGCTATCAATGATGCCGGAGCCAAGCGAGGCAAGGCGAAAGCGCAGCCGGACATTGATGCTGCGCGCAAAAATGCGGATGCCAATGCCGTGAAAGAGAATCTTTCGGATATTGGCACGGCTGGTAATCCTGCACACGTTATTGTGGATAACGGTATTTCGGTAGATGCCAACGGTAATCCTGCCGCTCCTAACGCTAACGGGAATGGTAATACAGAAGGAGTACCACAACCTTCCACACAACCGACCGAGCCACCTGCCGCATGGCAAAAGCGAAACCCGGGCAAAACGATAGACGATTATAATCGTGAGGTGCAGGGTATAGCAGCGCAAGCCGGCAGTGGTGTCGCTGACGTAGTGACAGGTAACGGTTCAATGGGTGATGTCGGCGCGGGTGCAGTGTCTGCTGGCGCAAATGCACTGCTCAATGCTCCTATTGGCGGAAAGTCGTCTGAGGATAAGGAGAAAGACAAGCAGCGCAAGGCGGAAAAGAAGCACCAGAAAGAACTGAATAAGGAAGTAAAGCAGGGAGTAAAGGAACGTGAGAAGGAAAACAAGAAGGGTGTAGAGAATATCACGAAAGACTCTGCGGAAGCTGGCAAGGAACAGACAAAGCTGGAGGAAACAAAGCAGAATACCACCAATGCTATTGTCGAGACTGGTTTGAACACTACTTTCGTCAAGAAGCAGGAGAACGATGCCGCTGTCGTAGAACAGAGCAAGAATACGGCACAGGTTGAGAACACATTCTCTATTGTCGGAGCTATCGGCAAGTGCTTTGAGTACTTGGGCCCTATTGCTGGTCCTATTGCCGCTGCCTCGGTTATGGCTATTCTCACTGGTTTGATGCAGTGGGGTCTGAATGCAGCTTTTGGCGGCAGTAAGAAAAGTAGTTCTTCATCCACCAAGAACACCAAACTCGTTTCGGGTATGCTTACCTACGATAGCGGTAACGTGCAAGACCTCAAGCCATTCGTTGGCGACAATGGCGAAGTGTATTGGGCAACGGAGCAGGATAAGCCGCAGGGCGGCGTTAATCTCCTTACCACGCCCACCGCTACAACTATCAATGGCCAACGTTCCCTCGTAGCAGAGAATGGTCCGGAATTGGTAATCGGCCGTGAAACCACCAAGGCGATGATGATGAACAACCCATCCCTACTGAAGGCACTCGTCAATTACGACAGCAATTATTCGGGACGCAACGCGGCCCGCAGAACATTTGATGAAGGCAACGTGGGCGAGTCGGTTGGTAATTTCGCGTCAGGCGCGTCAGCGACTGACGACCTTATAACCAACAACACTGCAAGCAATGCGGCTCTCCTGCAAGCCGTAAACGCCCTCCTTCAGCGTCTTAACGAACCTATCTCCGCCAAGATAGATATGTATGGCCGTGGTAATCTCTACGACAGCATGACCAAGGCCAATCAGTTTATGAAAGGCAAGGTGTAGGACGTTAAGTCTTACAAGGCTATCACAGACAACAATTCTTTAGCCATGATAAATGATATGTAAATTAGGTTTGAGACCGCTCCGCCGTGATGGTGTGGCGGTCTTTTCTTTTATTCTAATCTTTCGTTGATATTGTTCTAATCTTTCACTGGGTATTTTGCACCCGTTTAGAAGTGCGCACTTTAATTTTTACTTTGCACTTCTGTAAATCGTTGATAATAAAGCATTTCCGTATTACGAGCACTTCAAAAGTGCAAAAATGCACCAAAATCCGCTACTATATATATAATTTTTCGACCATTTCTTTTTATCCCCAAAAACAAAAACCCCGAACCTCAAACGATAAGTGAGTAGCAATCACGGCTATGCCGTAAACTATTGATAATAAAGTATTTACATTGCAGAGAAATAAAGCAGTCAGTGGCGAAAAATCGTGTAGAATGGTTATATTTCTTTCTTTCTTTTATATTTTTTGTTGCTTTTACGCTCGTATAAAGTAAAAAAACAACTCCTTTTTTGCACTTTTAATAAGTAAGTAATTGAAAATTCGGGAGTTAGATGGATTTTGAGTATGCACAAACGTAGCTCAAACCATGCACTTGACTTGCACTTTTGAAAGTGAGTTTGCACTTTTGGAAGATACAAGTTGGAAAATCAAAAATGGAGTTTGCACTTTTGAAAGTGAGTTTGCACTCCTGAAGGCGCAGAAGTGCAAACTTGCATTTCGGGTGATTTAGTAGGTCTTTTCCAGTTCGTTGATATAAGGAATAGCCTCCTGGCGGATGATGTCGAGAAGTATTCGAGCTGAGCGTTTGAGCGGCACATCCTTCATCCAGTGGGCATTGCTCATCAGTTCGTTTTCAAGTCCGATGATAGGCTTCGCCACCAGGGTAGGGTGGTTCTTCAGATAGAGTTTGGACATGAAAGTTACGCTTTGCGTTTCCTCGACGATGGCAAGATCTTCGTCGGGATCACTCACTATGCACTTCACGTTGAGTTTGGTGAGGTCGTGTTGCAGGTATCGCTGAAAGGTATTGAACACTCGGTCGCCTACGTCCGGCATAATGACGCTATGTCGGAGGATGTCGCTGTACGACACCTTGGGCAGTCGGGCGAGTGGGTGAGTATTTCGCATCACGGCATAGATATGGAATGGTATGCACGGCACTGATTCTATACCCTCATGACCATAGGCGGTATTCATGGTAAAGGCAATGTCGAGCTCGTGATTGCGCAATAAGCGGTTCAGACTGGAGGCTTTGGTCAGTTCGGCATTGAGCTGGACATTAGGATAACGCTCCATAAAGATGAGCGCAGCCACACGGATATAGGGAGCAATGAACGAACCGACACCGATACGCAGTTCGCCTGTCATGCAGTTGTTGAGCGCATGAATATGTTCCTTGCAGTCCTCTGTCTGTTTGATTATCTCTTTGGCTCGTGGAAGCAAGGCTTCGCCATTCTCGGTGAGTGTGATGTCGTGAGAAGTACGGATGAGCAACTTGCACCCCAGTTCATCCTCCAGGGCTTTGATGTGTTGGCTGACGGCAGACTGAGTGATGCAACATCGTGTGGCGGCAACAGAGAAAGAAAGATTTTCCGCCACGAAAACAAAAGAACGTAAATGTCGTAGTTCCATAGTCGTAGTTTTTAGTTGAAAAAATCTAATTGCAAAGGTAGATAAACTTTGCTTATCACAAGACGATAATCAAAAAGAAATGCTAATAGAAAGATAAGCGAGCGATGAAGGAACAACGGAAGTCCCCTTGCGGCAGGTGAGTGGCGCAAGGGGACTTGATTATCTCTATACTTACATCATTGCGTGCATGGCTGTATAGTCCCATATCTTGGTGCAGTCATCGTCCCCTTGCCAGTCGGCATCGCAGAAATAGAACAGATAGGCTGCACGTATGATTTCCTCGTCCTTCATGTTGGTGCATAGGTCGGCATACATGGAGTTGAAGGCAACGTATTTGTCCCATCCGTTTACTTTCGGGTGGAACTCCATACCGCGTGTGGCTTCCTCTATCTTTGCCCGCGTCCAGTGAGGACCGTGCAGGGTAGGCTGTCCCTCCTCGTCAAGTTCGCCATACTCCAGGCGGTTCACGTCGTGGTTGGCAAACTTCTCACTGTAATGTCTGTCGTATAGCACGGCATGTTGGTGGCGCATGATACGCCAGTAGACTTCCGGATTATCATTTTTGATAATTTCGAGGTCGCACGACATCTGCTCAATGGCAGCGTTCATCTTCTTCTCGGAGGCTACGCCTGTGGCGCGAGCCTGTTCTATCAACTGAATATACTTCATAATCATTATGTTTTTATTGTCATCGAATGACACAAATGAAACGAATGATTAAACATCAAAAGAAACGAAAGAAACAAAAGTTTTACGTTGCATTTTCAATATCAAAGGAAACGGTATTGGCGCAAAAAGATTTGTTTCATTCGTGTCATTTGATGACATATTTTTTGTTTCTTTTGATATTCCGTTACTTCCGATGTTCGCGTTATTAGTCTCATTCGATGATGTCTTTTGTCAACAATTCGGGCATACGCCCTTAAACTTTGGTATCACCGGCACCGAGGTAGCGAAATTCGTAGGCCGATGAAAGTTGGAAGAAAGTTTATCCAACTTTCTTTCTTCTTTCTTCTTTGTCTTTTTCTCCTCCATACAATATAGTGAATTTTCGTTGAAGATACAACAATAACAATCCAAACCAATTAGACAAGTAAGCCATCAGTATGGCAAGGAATACCGCAGTGATGATGTCGGCACCCATATACAATATGCCTGCCATTGCCGACCAGAACGTAAGGCACTGGCTGCATGACAGCACCTTATCCACCACCTCGGCAATGGCATGCGCCAGTCCGAGATGATGAATGAGATTGACCGATACCATCAAGACAAGACTTGTCAATACAAGCATGATCATGCCGTGGCGATGGTTAGGGTGAGAGGCACGTCCGACACAAATGTCTTGCTGCATGAGCAGCAAGCAATGCGTGCGATGCCGTTCTGCACGGTGCCGATGGAAGGTGTAACACTACTGATGGCGGTTGCACTGAATACAGGAATAGTAAAATCCTGGCTCACCACCTGCGAGCGCGTGCAACACGTTCCGCAGTTGCAAGGCACATAGTTGATGACACCTTCCACATGAAGCACCACCAAGTATTGCGATGTGCCAACGTTTGCAATGCTCTTCACCGAGAATGCAGGAGCGAACACGGGCGTTTCGTCCACACAAGCGGGAGTGCAGAGCTGTTGGGTGATGTTCACGTCGTAATAAGGAGCAGTGGCAGTTGCGCCCACTGCAAGTGTGGCTGTAATGTTAGCCGGAATAGAACGTTTGTTCATAGTCATTGTTTTCTGTTTTATTATAGCGACGAAACGTAGCCGCCGCATGTGTTGATAACTCTGTTGATAACTCTATCTCTTCACCTGGTAATGCTCCGCATTTTCCACAGGAAGATTCTTTTGCAGCAGGTCGGCCAATTCGTCGAGGTCTTCCTCGTCAAACGTGATTACGCCTTCAAGGATAGATAGCGGACCATTATAGCGCACCTTCTCCACAATGTCGTGAGCCATCTGCGGGATGCTCTCATCAGGTATCTGTCCGAAATACTTAGCCAGCATCGGAGTAACCAGCGAATTGACCACCGGCTGAATAAGCGGTTCAATATCCTTCTGGAGATTGTATGTTCCGCTTACAAGTCCCATTGAGCCGATGGTGGCTTGCAATGACTGGAGCATAGGCAGACGCATGATGTTGCCGGCGGCAATCTGCGAAATGGCAGGTCGTGCCCATTCCGACACGACCGCTGCCAAGATTTGTGAGTTGGAATATTCCATACCTTACAAGTGTTTATGCGTTGCAACCGCAACCGCACCCAGTCTGACACACATTCGATGAAGGCACAAAGAGTTTGGTGACGCTCGACAGCGAAGCCACCTGCGACTTCAGCACGTCGATATTTGCATTGGCGGCTGCATTGTAAGCCATCTGCTGTGCGTTGATAGCCTGCTGTGCATCCTTGTTGGCGTTCACCTTGTCTTCAAGGCGGTTCACCTTACCGTCAATGTACTGCGTTACTTCCACGAGTTTCTTGTCGGTGTAGTTCTCACTCTTCTGAATGGCAAGTTCCGTCTTGAGCGTAGAGTTTTCCTGAATAAGATTAGTCTCACTCTTTGTTACGAACCTTGCGTCAGGGTCATTCGGGTTGGCAGTCATCTGTCTGCCACCACCAAGACCGCCGAGCAATGCGCCACCACCGAGAAGGCTGGTAGCCAATCCTGCGATACCGAGACCGAGAGCCGTATTGCCCAGTCCCTTGCTGGCAACATCATAGTCGCCGTTTTGTGTTTTAATCTGCATAGTTGTTTGTGTTGTTGATTTCGTTCAATATTGAACTTGTGGCAAAGGTATATATATAAAGGTAGGAGTGAAAGGAGCGGTGATGAATAAAACTTATGGGAGTATCACAGATAAAATGATGCTAATAGAAGTATAAATGTTAAATAAATCTTTGACCGACAAAGTTTATGGTATATAATTTTGAAATATCAAATATATATTTTAATTTTGTACCCAATTAAACTTTGAGTGTCAAAGATATGTTTGAAGAGCAATGTTCCATATACGCCGACGCCCTCGACAACGTAGGTCGATATGTAGACCAGGAGACGGGCGAGTGCATACAGCAGATGTCTATCCGTGATTTTTGCCTTACGGACAGATGGCGGCCGTATGTAGAGCACTTGCGTGCCTTGCGTCAGGAATATGGAGCCAAGGCAAAGAAGATGCCGGAGTATATCGACACCAAGAAGAAACTGCCCGGTGCCACACTGAGCGGGCTCTTTGAGATACGCAATGACGAGTGTACACGCAGGGACGGCAGCAAGTTTATTGCGCCCGTGTCGCGTCGTGAGACCCATCTGAAGCAGCACACCGGTTGGCTGGCCATCGACATCGACCTGGCGGACAATGCCCATCTGTCCAACTTCAACAATGTGCAGATGCTGGTGCGTTTCCGTCCTGAGATAGCCTTGTTGATGCGCTCATGTTCAGGCACTGGCTTCTTCGGACTTGTGCGCCTTGCCTATCCCGACCGCCACAAGGAGCAGTTCAAGGCATTACTCAAGGAGTATGCAGCCTTTGGCATCATGCTCGACAAGCAATGCGGCAATATCGGTCGTGTGCGCTTTGCCTCGTGGGACGATCCGCAGCATATATATATAAATGAGAAGGCAATAGCTTATAAAGGTTTGGAGCAAGATGTCCCGCAACTCGTTCCACAACCGCAGCAACATTATGCACAGATACCTGCAAGCCATTATTCGCAATCGGCTGACCATTCAGCCTTCTGGCAGAACCAGCGCGTGCAAGACCGCCTTGTGGAGCTTTGCGTACAAGCGATGGTGCAGCGTGGCGTGAACATCACGGAAGATTATGACGATTGGGTGAAGGCAGGTTGGGCACTAAAGGGGCATCCCTATGGCGAACAGCTTTTTCACAGTCTGTCGTCAATGAGCAGGAAGTATAACGCTGCCAACACCGCCCATAAGTGGCAACAGCTCGGACAGAGCAACACCGTGAGTGGCAACTATATCATCCATGCCTGCAAGGAGACGCTTGGAGAAATGGAATACAGTCAAATAAGAAGAAAGGTTTGGGAGGAAATGAAATGATAGAACTGAATAAAATATATAATGAGGATTGCTTGGAAGGTATGCAACGCATACCTGATGGGAGTGTGGATTGTATTATTTGCGATTTGCCCTACGGAGTGCTTAATAAAAACAACGAAAATGTCAGTTGGGATAGTATTCTTCCTCTTGAAGAATTATGGAAGTATTATTTGAGAATAGCAAAAACAAATTCGGCTTTCATTTTATTTGGGCAGGGAATGTTTACTTGTCAATTAATGATGAGCAAACCAGAAATATGGAGGTATAACCTTATTTGGAATAAGCAAAGAACAACAGGATTTCTTAATGCAAAAAGACAACCATTAAGACAAACAGAAGTAATATCTGTATTCTATCGTGAACAGCCAGTTTACAATCCTCAAATGCGAAAATGTGCTGTGCATGAGCGAAATCATAGTCGCGGAAAGCAGGAAGGACTTTCTACAAATAGATGTTATGGTAATTACGGAAAGGCAAGAGATATTGTTTCCGATGAAAAATATCCAACCGATTTAATCTCATTTCAGAGAAATGTACACACAGGGGTTCATCCTACCCAAAAGCCGGTAGACCTTGTTCGTTATCTTGTGCGTTCCTATACTAATGAGGGAGATATTGTCCTCGACAACTGCATGGGCAGTGGCACCACAGCCATCGCCTGCATCAAAGAGAAGCGCAACTTCATCGGTTTTGAGTTAAACAAAGAATATTACGACATGGCTTGCAAACGAATAGATAATGAATTAAGACAACCCACTTTATTTTAATATATATGCGACTAATCACCATAACAGGCCCCAGCGGTGCGGGCAAAGACACCGTGGCACGGATGCTGTCGGAAATGACCGACTGGCCCGTGATATGTTCCTACACCACGCGCCCAATGCGCGAAGGTGAGCAGGAAGGCAGAGAGCACCATTTCGTAAAGGAGTGCAATGTACCCCACTCGGATATGATGGCATACACTCAGTATGGCGGATATGAGTATTGGACTACGAAAGAGCAAATCGCGGGTACTGCCATTTATGTGATAGACGAGGAGGGACTGCGCAACCTGTACAGTCATTGTCCCGATATGCCGACGATACATCTTTATTTGGATGTAACTGAGGGTGTGCGCCGTGCAAGAGGCGTTTCAGAGGAGCGCATCGCACGCGACAAACGCAGACAGTTGCTTCCCGAAAAATTCTATCAGTACTTCATTCACAATATGGATAACAAGGAAATATTGAGATTAAAGGTACGAAAGTTTTACGATTGGTTAGGCATCCGATGCCGTGATTTATTCAGATAACATCCATAAGGCAAGCGTCAAACAAGATGTACAACATCAGTACAACGTGAGTACAGGATAAACGGTTATCCGTAAAAGAGAGAATGAATATGGCAAAAGTACGACCGGCATCGCCCTTCGCTTCCATTTCCGGCAAGCTCAGCAAGAGAGACAAATCGTATCTGCGCACCAACAAGCATACGGGTAGGGTGTCGGTCTGCTATGTGGACAATCCGCATCAAGGTCCCTGGAGCGAGAAGCAGACCGACCATCGCAAGGCTTTCGCTCTGCGCAGCAAGACTGCCTCGCAATGGCTGAAGGACAACGATCCGAAGCGCAACGGAGGCAATGCCACAAAGCAATATAAAGCCATGCTTCGCAAATACAATGCGCAGCACAACATCGGCAATATCTTTGCTTTTGTGGCTAAACATTATAAGGATGGAGCAATTCAATCTTTTATATAATATATGTTCTACACCCTAAACAACAAACTAAGATACACATCAGAATATGAAGTTTACAGACCCAACAGTGGAATGGTGGCAGCAAGAAACCATCGCACAGCATATTGCCCGAGTAGGACGGATATGCTACAAGAGCGAGGGTAAGCAGCCCGATCCCGAATTAAGTGAGGAAGAAGCTAAAGCCTTCATACAGAAACGCGACGAGGAGCGCAGCAAAGGTTTCTGGGACAGCGGGCATTGCTCCATGTACCGACATGGCACCTGCTATTTCTTCGTGCCCAACGAGAAGATGCTGCACACCGTATATGCGTGGTCGCTTATGGTGGCATCGCCCTATATATCATACGAGGTGAAGGGTAATAAGGTATGGATAAGCACCAATATGCAGTTTCTTTGCGAGCAAGGGCAACTGATGCAGATGCTGTCGCCCTATGGCGTGAGCGAGGAAGAGTATATCAAGAAGGCGATGAAGTGCAAGTGCAATGAAGCCTTGTGGCTCCTGCGCATGACCTTTGTCGTAACCACACAGATAAGCACATCGCGCGAGCTGAACCGCACATCGCCCAATGCCATTGCCGAACAGAGCACACGCTACTGCAACCTGGAGAAGAAAGGTGGCGTGCAGGTGTGCGAACCAAGATGGTATGCAGCCGGCACACGCTGGCAAAGGTTCCTTTACAGGACGGCTTGCTCCATCGGCTCGTGGTTATACAACCGACTGCTGAAGTCTGGCTTGAAACCGCAGGACGCACGCGGCATCCTTCCGCTCGACACCTATACCGTGGTGGCTTACACATACAGTATCAAGGAATGGAAGAACATCATTGATTTGCGCTGGCACGAAACGACAGGCAAGGCGCATCCTAATGCCAAGTATGTGGTGGGCGACATCCGTAATATCATCAATAAAAGGATGAAAGAGTATATTCCCGATTTTGATATATAAACCAAAAAGTTGAACAAAACGCAAATTATTTGCTTTAAAATGAAAATGCTATTCAAGAAAACCAACGAGAATGCACAGATACCATTCAAGGCAGACGGTCACGAGGCTGATTTTTGTTATGATTGTGTTGCAGTGAGTGAGGAGGAGATTGCTCCTAACGTGTGGAAATATGGTCTTGGCTTTGCGCTCCAGCCAGTGAACGATTTTGACGGACACAATATCCGTGGAATAAATGTGCGTCCTCGCTCGTCGATATGGAAAACGGGTATGGTGCTTTCCAATTCTACGGGTACTGTTGATGAGATTTATACAGGCGAGATTTCCGCCGTGTTCTATCATGTCATGCCCAATATGCCACGCTATAAGGTTGGCGACAAAATTTGTCAGCTTTGTTTGGAGCGTACCGAGGCTTTGGAGTTTGTGGAAGTCAAAGAACTTCGCAAGACTGCGCGAGGTGAGAACGGATATGGCTCATCAGGCAAATAATAGTCTATGCCGCGCCGTATCAACAAGGACTGCCCGTTCACGGCAGAAGAGATAGACGAGTTTCACGCTATGCTTTATAGCGTGAACACGTCGTTTCATTGTGCAAATCCGGCTCCTGTGAGTTGGCTGAAAGGCTATCAGAATTACAGCAGCCGAATTGCAATTAATAACGATTATGATAAATAAACGATTTCACGACCATGAGCAAGAAGAATAAACCTACCCCGGCAAGTGAGGCTCGCCAACTCGAAAAGGCGAAGGCGCAGCCTACTATCTATACGTTCAATTTCAAGGATGTGCCTGCCGACAAATATACGGAAGCCCTAAAGGTGCTGTTTGCCAATCCCGACTTTGCCGAAGCCGTGGAGAAGCGTAACACACTGGTGAAGTCAGCCGGTCGCATACCGCGAGGCACGTCGCAGATGACATCCATCATCAATGCCATTCAGCAGCGCGACCGCAAGTTGACTGACATCATGTATTCCACTGTCGTACAAATCAACCTGCACTCCAACGAGGGCTGCGACTTCATATCGTTTGCCAATCTGCTGAAGTACTACGTCGACTACTCCAAGGAGGGTATGCGTGAGAATGTGGGCAAACTGGCTGCCAACCTCGACAAGATTACATTTCTTGCCGATATGCTCGAAAGTGTGCTGGTAGACGTGAAATCGGATATGCGCACGGTGTTCGGACCCACCATTGAGTTCAACCAGTTTGATGCCGTGCAGCAGGTGTTGACACAACTCCGTGGCTTCTTCAAGTCTACACGCAGCGGGGATGCCGACAAGCCGGAATCGAAACTCTACTTCGACTATTCCGACTCCATCAACGAGTATCTGGAAAAACGTCTGAAGACCTACACCGACAAATACCGCAAGCTGCACCCTATCCCCAAGGCTTACACTGCCGAGGATATGGTGAACGCCGTGCATGAGATATTCCATGTTGACCACCGCCTCGCCAAGGCTTTCATCAAGCACACTGAGTCGGGCGGAGCCTATATTGATGCCACTGCCCTTGCTTTCAATCTCAACGCCGAGCAGACGCAGATGATAGACAAGCTCACGGGCAAGGTGGAGAAGAAGGATGCACTCAACTACTCTTTTGCTATCACGGATGCCGTGATGAAAACTTACTCTGAAACAAAATAAACACTTATGCCAAATATCTACCTTCGTCTGCCTGTGAGCCGATGCCAGTATTTCCGGCACCGCGACCCGAACCATACGCTTGCCAAGAACGAACCTGTGGTTTTCAGCTCTTATATGCCTGAATATTTCGCTATGCGCAACGCATTGAGCAATGCCGGTGCCATTACGCAGAATGTAAACCAGCAGTGTTTTTCCCATCAGCAATGGCGCAACATGATGAACGGTAGGCATCCGCTTGGCGGCGACGTGCTTGTGAAACGCGACAACACGGAATATCTTACCTTTGCAGAGGTGCAACGGCTCAACGGCTATAAGGATTACAGCAAGAGCATCAACGAGGACTATCTTTGCATCAAATTGCCTACCGAGATTGAGGTGGTAGATACCGTGCGTGTCGTTACGCCGACATGGAACCTCGACAGAATCGGAACGTACAAGTTGATTGAGTTGCTGAACAACGATTTCAAACGGTGTATGGTGGAATGGGTGTTGTCTACCTTTGATTACTGCACTGCAAACGGCAAGATTATAGCTCGCAGCAAGTCGGCTATGATGGAGCGTTTTCTGATGCGTTACGGCATCGACCCGTCGCAGGAAGAGAAGGACAACATGCGCCGCATAGTGGAAAGATGGCTCAAGGCTGAGCATAGCTTTTTCCGTTCATATTCGTGTCTTGACATGCAGTATGTTGACGATAACGAGCGAAAGCATCATATTGATGAAATTCAATGGATAGAGTAGAAATGCTTTATTAGTGTTAAATTGAATGTGAAACTATATTAAAAAACAAGCAAAATTATAATACCTATGGATTTACCCGATAATTGCCGAGAAATATTCCTCGAAGGCGTGACAGACGCTTATGTCTATCCGCGAAGTGGTAGTCAGATATCTGTGCCGTTCAGCATGGCGCAGATACTCCAAATCAATAACTGCAAGTTTGCCGATGCCCTCCTTCATATTGGTACTATTGATGGGGCAGAAGTAATCGCCGAGAGTTTATCGGCAAAGTCTACTGTCAGTAGAACTGGTTACGGTGCATCATTTTCGCTCGATATTAGTGCTACAATAACTGACGGAAAGACTAATGTGCGTGAAACGCAACGTAAAATAGCCATCGAACAGCAGGATTGCTATATTGTTCTCAAGCGAGAAGACGGACAATTCTATCTCTGCTATTCTCTACCTGGTACGTTTGCTTTTAATGCAACAACCACATCGGCACAGACCAGTGAACAGATGTCGCTGTCTGTGTCGTGCAAGTCAATGTCTGATTTTATTCCTATAACAATACTTTAAGATTCAGTTCTATTTTCTAAGAAACTTTCATATCTACCGTGCCGTTGTCCGTGAGGATAGCGGCATTTTTGTCCTAATGCCAAGATGTTAGCCCCGTACCTTTGCAATAGACAATTTGAGGGCATTTCCCAAGGTAAGGGGATTGTTTCAGGATAACAACACAAACACAAAACTTTAATGAAAGGCTTATACGAAATTCTAACTGAAAAGAAGTGGATGGTCAGTCCTGACTTCGTGCATGGCATCCGCAAAGCCTTGGAGCAGAACCTGAACACGCACGCGGCTTTCAGCAAGCCGGAGAAAACGTGCGGTTTCGTTTTTGCCGTAGCAGCCGATGGCTCGATTTACTATCCGGAGGAATATCAGATTTCGGAGGACGGACAGCAGGCGAAGTCTAACTGGGCACTCGAATATGAGGAGGAGCAGACCTTTCCTTTCGTTTCGGTATTGACCATCGACGGACCTATCACACGCAATGGTGGCGGTTGCTCGTATGGCTCTATCGATCATCGCGACATGATGATGCGTGCTGCCAACCACCCACTCTGCTGCGGACACGTCTTTATCATTAACACACCGGGCGGTTCGGCATGGGCAAAGAACGACTACCAGCAGGCTATCGACTATGCCCATTCCAAGGGGCAAAAGGTCTTGGCTTTCGTTGATGGCATGTGCGCTTCGGCAGGTATGTATCTCGCGGCTCTTTGCGATGAGCGTTACTACATGCACCCGAAGAACGAGATTGGTTGCATCGGTGTGATGGCGGCTTTCTATACCGAGGCTGACGGAAGCACCAACAAGTTTACCAACGAGACGTACCACGAGCTTTACGACCCTGAGTCGTTTGACAAAAACCGTGAGTTACGCGACATTGCCAACGATGGCAAGACGGAGGCTCTGGTCAGTGAACTTGCCGAACTTGGTGTGGAGTTCCGTGCTGTCGTAAAGGCGGCTTGCCCTAATGCCACTGACGAGCATCTGCACGGCAAGGTGTTCAACGCCGAGGATGTGAAGGGTATTCTGATGGACGGACAGTCAGACTTCATGTCGGTCGTTCAGCGTGCCTTTGCCCTGCATAATGGTACGGCACAGCCTATCGAGCGCAACACGCCCGATGATGAACCGCAGAACGAGCCGGAGCCAAGCACCGAACCCGCAAAACCGGAGGATAACTCAACCAACACAAAAACTTCTATTGATATGCAGAACTATCCATTTATCAATGCTGCTTGCGGCATGAAGGAGGGTGAGATTACGGTCAAGGAAGAGGGCGCATTTATGAATGCACCTTTGCTTGACGCTCTCGAAGCTTCTCTTGCCGACAACAAGCAGAAGGTGGCTGATGCCGAGCAGAAAGCCACCACAGCGGAGCAGTCCCTCGCAGAGATGCAGGGCCGTCTTGACGAAATCTCCGCACAGCTCACAGCTGCCAACAATGCCAAGGAGGACGCAGAAAAGGCTCTTGCCGACGCTAAGGAGGCACACAGTAAGGAAATCGAAAATCTCAACACTGCCCACACCGAGGCTATTGCCAAGAAGGACGAGGAGATTGCGCAGCTCAACGAGGGCAAGCAGAATGTCGAAAAGGAATTGACTGGCTCTAAGGAGGCGCTTGCCGCTGCCGAGCAGAAGATTGCCGACAAGGACGCTCAGATTGCACAGCTCACCAATGAGCCGAGCGAGGAGCAGAACGCTGGCGAGGCTCCTGCCAACAACGGCGAGGGCGCAAAGGTGCAGTCGCTCCGTGAGTTCGACCCGTCGGGCTACAAGACCAATACCGAGCGCAAGGCTGCCTTCGAGCGTTTCAAGCGTGGTGAGTAAGGCATTCCTTCCATACTAAAAGTTCTTTTCATTCATAAGTAATAACAACACAAAAACACAAAACACAATGGCAACACTTCCAAAAGATTTTATCGGCATTGACGCGCTTCAGCACGTTGCCGAGCAGGTGAGCAAGGAAATCCTTATGGGTCCTGGCTATACCGACGCAGAGGAAATGGATCGTCTTGGTATCAACACCATCAGTGGTGTTCAGTTTAAGCGAACCTTCCATCTGTTTATCCGTAAGGGTGGTACAACCCGCCGTAAGGATGTTCACAGAGAGATTAACAGCGAGGCTGGATTCCTCAAAGAGCGTACACTTGTCGCCAAACTCTCGTGGGATAAGTTTCCTGCCAATATCGATGACTTCTGTGAGACAGTATTCGGCACGGATGCGCAGGGTCAGTTCCCGCTCTCGGCAGAGGCTACAGAGGCAATTCTGAAAGACTATGCAGACAACCTCGCTGCTTGTCTGTGGTTTGGCGACATTTCGCTGGATAATGGCGATGACAAGGTCCCTGCTCGTGACCAGGCTATGGCCCTCTACGATGGTTTCCACACTTGCATCAAGCACGACATCGAGGATGGTCTTATCAGCGAGACTAATGGCAACCTCGTTCATTGCGAGGCTATCACGGCTCCGGTTGACACCGACGACACCACTCCTTATGACAATTTCATAGATTGGCATAGAAGATGGGATGAGCGTCTGCGCAAAGTTCCTACCCGTGTATTCATGAACGAGGAAACAGCCATGAACATTGCTTCTGGTTACGCCAACAAGTTCCATGGCAATTTCCGTGTAGAGTACAATCAGGGCGACAACTTCAAGCTGCCTGGCTTGTCTAAGGTTACTATCTGTCCTATTGCCAACTTTGGCGAAGGCGACCGTATGTACGCTACTGTTGACGACAACTTTGTTTACGGTGTAGACACTTTGAGCAATCAGCAGTATGTCAGCGTGCGCCTTGGCTCCGACAGAGACCACCGAGACCTCAGCTTCCAGATTCAATCAATCCAAGGCTGTGGTATAAGGTCTTTCCTGAAATCGAGTCTGGCTGTCAGCGACGGTTCGCTCGCTACTCCTGAGTATGTTGCTGGCGACTACGACAACACTAACCTTGTTGTGACTCTCGCAGGTACTGATGGCAATACTCCTGATGGTAAGGTCAAGGTTAATAATACGGAATATAAGAAGCCTGTTGAGACTTCAGTAAACGATATTATCTCGCTTGAAGCCACTGATGGTACTTCTTATGTATTCTCCCACTGGAGCAACGGCAAGACCGACAAGACGATTCAGCTCACTGCCACCGGCATGAGTATGGGTCTGACTGCTTTCTTCAAGAAGAAGAACGGTCAGTAACCAACGGCTTTATTCACAAGCTCTATAAATTTCCACGGGTGGCGGGTAACTTGACCCGACCGAACATAGCCAACCGCCACCCTTTCTTTTAACAACGCAAAAACACAAAATATTATGTCTGAAACAGTAACATGCCCTCAGCTCGCCGACATTCTGAACGATAACGAATGTTTGGAGAACCTCGCCGGACTTGGTTCTGACGTGTATATCGGTTTGAAGAGTGAGTTGCAGGCTCCTCTCGCAGCAACCGACAACCTGTATGGCACTCCTACTTTCCAGAACGGAAAGGGTCTTTACAAGGTGCAGTGTAAGGACGACTCACAGCAAATCCAGGGTAGCTCACTCGGCTATCGTAAGGGCTTTGAGCTTACTTGTACTTTCGTTGTAGACTCGGTTAATCCCGCAGCCGGTAAGTTGGCACGCGCCATCAACAACCGCGACATCTTTATCATTGCCAAGGATGGTAAGTACTCGCAGATTATGTACGACCCAAGCCGTAAGGTTAAGTTCGATTCAGGCGGTATCAAGACCGACACGGGTGCGAAGCCTGAAGACGATCGCGCTACTACTTACGAGGCAAAGCTCTCGCCTGTAGACTATCCTAACCTTTACGTTACGGAGCCTACATCTGATGGTTGGGACTCTTTGCTTGCTTCTGCGGCAAAATAGTAGGCGGCACGGATAAACAGAGCGGAGCCGATGTCGCCACCCCAACGTCTAAGTCAGAAAAGAAGAGTGTAGCGACACCTTCATCTGACGCTGACGACGAATAATCGCTCACACCAATTACCAAACATCATAGCCTCGGTATCGTGCCTTTTACAGGTGCAGATACCGAGGCTTTTTCGTGTCCTAAAGCGAATCGCAGAATGGGTGATGTCCTTATGTCGCAAGGCAAATTGGCTACCTTTGAAGTGGAAATTAAAAGTGAAACACAATACAATTAAGATATGGCAAAACTTGAACCTTTGGCAAAGTTCATCCTCTCGTTTGAGGGAGGTTATGTGAACAGCAAGATAGACCGTGGCGGCGCAACCAATATGGGCGTTACCATCGCCACATGGCGTGCGCAGGGATATGACAAGAACGGTGATGGAGTGATAGACGTGAAAGACCTCAAACTCCTCTCCGTGGCGGACGTTATCAACATCATGCGCAAGAACTATTGGAACCGCTGGAAGGCTGACCAAATCAACGACCAGAGCATATCCAATACTTTGGTTGATTGGACTTGGGGAAGCGGACGCAACGGTATCGTCATTCCGCAGCAGATGCTTGGTGTAACGGCAGACGGCATTGTTGGCCCGAAGACCATCAAGGCACTCAATAGCGTACCTGCAAAAACATTCTTTGAGCAGTTGCGGAAGCGCCGACTGAAGTATATCGACAATGTAATAAAGGCTGATCCACGACAGAAGACGCATAAAGCCGGATGGTATCGCCGCGTCAATGCCATCAACTACGGTTTTCTGGTAGACAACAAGGGACACCGCATTACCTGGTAACACTCACTCATCATCAAGAAGCGACAAATGACAAGAACGAAACGAATAAATCTCACGCTGCCCAAGCACTGGAACCAATGCACCACCGAGCAGTTGGAACTGATTGCCCGTGTGATGCAGGAGCAGATACAGAGGCAAGACCGCTATCATCCCTTCTCCATGGAGAATGTGAAGTTGGCGATGTTCTTTGCCTTGTCGGGCATACAGATAGTGGAAGGTCCGAATCCGCGTGTGCCGGTGGAAGAGCAGTACTACACTTGCCGCTTCCTGAAGGATGGCAAGCATGGCGACACCTTCTCGCTCTACCTTTGGCAAATCAACTATTGGCTCTCGCCACAAGCCAAGACTCGCGACAAGGAGTCGGCTGAATACATTGCGCAGGGTGCAGGTATGCTCGACTGGCTCGACAATGAGCGCGGCATGTTCCTCACACGCTTTCCCTACCCCACCACGAAACGCCGCAAGGCATGGTGGCGCATGAGGAAGGAGTTTCAGGGTGCATTTCCCGACCTCGACGGTTTCTCTTGGGCGCAATACCGTTTTGCCTCCGACACGATGGGCAGTTACACGCGGATAAGCAACAACCTGCTGAAGATGCAGCAGATGGGCAAGTTCAGCGAGGAGCAGCTCTTGAAGCAGGCGCAGAGTGCCGACCTTGCCAAGGCGATGTTCCTGGCTACTATCTTCAACGCTCGCACTAAGTATATCGACACCAACACGGGTATGGTGAAGCACGACTTCCACTACGAGAGCAACCAATGTTCCGACAATGCGCAATACTTCCGCCACTTTCCCGACCACCAATGGCAGGTCATTCTCTTTTGGTGGACGGGCATGATGCACACCCTTAGCAAGCGTTTTCCGCATGTGTTCAAGGTGCAGAAGGTTGGAACAAAGAAGCCGAGCACTCCACTCGAAATATACACTGCCACCACAGCCACCATGCAGAAGTATGCCGGACTGACCGAAGACCAGGTGAACCACCAGTCTTACTCGCTTGTGCTGGAACACCTCGAAAGGTTGTCGAAGGAAAACGAGGAAATGGAGAAGATAAGGAAAAAGTAGAAATGTACGGAAGTACGATGGTACGAATGTACGATACTACGAATGTACGAAAGCGAACATCAGATTGAACAGACTGAATAGATGATTTTAGAACATCAAAAGAAACGAAAGAAACAAAAGATTTTCGTCAACAACAGAAATCTCGGAATACGCAGAAATGTTTTCGTCATCAAATGAAACGAATGAAACGAACCTTTCCGTTCATTAAGTTTCTTTCTATGTCAAAAACCTTTTTGTTTATTTTGTTCCTTTTGATGTTAAACCATTCGTTTCATTCGATTCATTCGATGATATTATAAACAATAAAACACAAAAAACACAAAGCACAATGGCAAACACAGTAAGCAACTTGCAAGAGCTCCAAGAACGTAGTGAGGAGTTACACAGAGCTGGCTATGTGGCTGTCCGTCCTGGCGAGTTCTGTTCTCCCAAGACAGGCGGCAAAGCCTTCTCGTGGAATGACTATGTTCACTCTATGCTCATCAGCGAAGCAGGCATGACCGCACAAGGCACGTCTGGCTCATCGGCGGCACGCCAACAAATATCCACCATCTTTGCCTCCAGCGGTGGCGAGAACCTTGCCAAACCGAAGGGCGAGGGCACCGACGGACTGGGATTTATGGAATGGGGTGTGGGCAACCGACTGCCTAATCTCATCTGGATGCTGTCGCGTATGTCGCCTTTCACGGCTGCGGGCATCGACTTCATCAAGAAGATATTGGTGGGACATGGCCCGGTGCCTAAATACCACTACACGCAGTATGTGGGTGGCAACATCACGGAGAAGTACATCCCGTTTGAGAATGCAGGTGTGTTGCTCCGTGGCATGATAGCCGACCTCAAGGCGAAGGAAGCCGAAGCACAGACAGCCAACGGCACGGACGATCCTTTGACAGATGTTGTCAAGACAGCCACCGGCAATGAAGACTCGGAGGAGATGAAGGCACTGAAGGATGCGCTTGCCAAATGGGAGCAGACTTATGCTGAACTGCGCCAGTTTATCATCGACAACGACCTTATGGACACCTACCTTCAGTTGGGTGGCGATATGTCGCTCATGTCGCAATGCTTTGTGGAACTGCAACTCAACCAGCGCCAACTGGGTGCCGACGGCCATCCCGTGCCTACATCGCAGTGGACTCCAAAGGTGATTGGCATCAAGCCGCGCTCAGTGTTCACTACCCGACTGGAGCGACAGGACGCGCAATACCGCATCAACTATGCTTATCTCTCTAACCAATGGCTCGACTCTACGCAGACCACAAGCGTGATGAAGCTGGAAGACCTGAAGATTGCTGCCGTGCCTTATCTGCCCACAGCCACTGCCGTGCGCGACCTTCAGCGCATTGTGCGTGAGGCACGCCAGGGACGTGTGAGCCGTAAGAACCGCCCTACCCGATTTATCATGTCGCCGCGCGACTTTGGCGGTCCTTACTATGCCGATGCCCTTTGGCACAGCATCTTTGCCGGAAGCATTTTTGAGTATGCCTTCACCATCGTGGACGACCGACTTACACGCAAGCGCAACAGCAACATCATCGGTCGTGTGATATACATTCATCAGGATTATGTAGACCGCCTTTGCAATCAGGCTGCGCAGGAGGACAAACAGGTGTCGCCTCGCGATGTGATGAATAAGGTGTTTACCGAAATCAACCAGTGGCTCAGCAACAGCGACAATGCTGGTCAGACTCTCTTTGCTTCCACCTTTGTGGGTAGCGACGGCAAGGACCACAAGGCTTGGGAGATTGTGGAGATTGAGACGAAAGCAAAAGACCGCAGTGAGGCAGAGAAAACTGAATTGCAGGAAATATCGAGCATCATCTTCTTTGCCATGGGTCTTGACTCAAAGCTCATCGGCAACACACCCGGCGATGCCACATCATCTGGAGGCACCGACCTGCGCGAGCGTTTCCTCGTCAAGCAAATTCAGTTTGCACCTTTGCAGCAACTCATGCTCCGTCCGCTGGAGGTGATAAGCCAGTTCAACGGTTGGGACGAGCATCTTGTCTGGCAGATTGACCGCGAGGTATTGACTACGCTTGATAACTCTAAAACGGGAGTGACAAGGCAAGGGCAGGGATAGGGTATTGGCATACCTCATACATAACAATGAGCATTGCTTGTACATAACTATACCTATTGTTTTGACTAAACTATACCTATTGTTTTGAATAAACTATACCTATTGTTTTGAAAAACTATACCTATTGTTTGTATAAGGTCATGCGCATCATTTGAAAAAAACGAGTAATCAATAAACGCAATAATAATATGATACTATCCACCAACGAGGAGCTTCGCCTTCACATCCCCAGTAACGCCATCGACGAGGTGAACCTGCTGCAAGGCATCCTCGACAACAGCGAAAAGGACTTGCTGAAAGACAAGCTCGGCAATGCGCTCTACACGCGCCTTTGCGAATATTACGCTTCCATCACGCCGCAGGACTTCTACCTTGATGTTACCAGCGGCACATACACGCAGCACCCTTGGGCAGAACTTCTGCTTAATGCCCAGCGCATGATAGCCAACGATGCCATGGCCCGCTATGCCTATCAGCAGGCTATCAGCGTGAACGGTGCCGGGGTGAACATGGCTTCAAGCAGCGACTACAACACCGCCACCACACAGATGCTCGACAAGGGTGTGCAGGGCTACCGCAAGGAGGCTATGGTGTCGCTCAACAACCTCTTGCTCCTGCTTGAGAATTGGGCTGAGACCATCAACACGCCTATGCCTGCCGATGAGCAGAATACGGACGAAAACGTACCGACAGAGGGAGAAAGTGTACCGAAAGATGATGATGGCGTACAGAATACTGACGAAAGTGTACGCAACAGTGAGATTGAGGAAATCACGACGCTGTGGCAAGAGTCGAAGTACTACTATGCCCACAGCGACTTGCTCATACCCAACTGCCGTATGCTTCAGCACTTCATCGACATCTATGACAACCGCGACAAGTTTATCCGACTCTTGCCCGACCTGCATTTCATTCAGGACGAATACATCACCGAGGCAATAGGCGAAGACGAACTCAACCGCTTGCTCCAGTCTGCCGACAATGCCGACCGCACGCTGCTCCGCAAGGTGCGCCGCTTGATGGTGGCTTATCTCGAAGAGCGCACCCCCGTGCTCTCCATCGACAAGACTCGCCGACAGTCTGCCCACGACGAAGCCGTGTCGCTCAAGACTTCTATCCTCGCCCTGCTCAAAGCGCGTGAGGATGCCGCACAGCCCGACACGTCTGCCGACACCACCACGGAAACCGAAAGCGAAGGCTTCAAAAATAATCAGGAAGGCTCACGAATGTTCGTGTCGCCAATGTTGTATTAAACGAAAGAAACAAATTTATAGAGCAATGATAAACTCAGAGTTGAATTTCAAGTTGGAGGATGTCTTACCAAATTTCTCCAATGGCTTGCAAAAGAAAATCCTTTATAGCATAGACCTCTTGCAAAAGGCAGAACGTTTGGCTATGGCTTATGATAGCGAGAACGGGTATTTTCTTGCTTTCAGTGGCGGAAAGGATAGCCAATGCCTCTATCATGTGGCAAAGCTGGCTGGTGTAAAGTTCCAGGCACACATGAACCTCACGAGTGTTGATCCACCCGAAGTGATACGTTTTGTGAAGAAGCAATATCCCGATGTAGTGTTGGCAAAGCCGAAGGATAGTATCTACAATATTGCCGTGCAGCGCAAAATATTACCTACAATGCGTGTGCGCTGGTGTTGTGCCGAGTACAAGGAAACGGCAGGCGCAGGAAAGGTTACGTTGATTGGCGTACGCCATGCCGAGAGTACCCGTCGGGCAAAACGCAATGAGGTGGAGATTAACAACCATTCTTTCAGTGGCAATTTGGAAGGTTTGGAAGAATACCGTAAGGAGAAAACCGCCAAGGCTGAACGCCGCAAGGAAAAGACGGAGCAAGAGCTGGTAACTATTGTAAATGCAAAGGGCGAGCGCACGCTTGGTTGTATTCACGGCAAGGAGTCTTTGCTTATTTCGCCCATCATTCATTGGAGCGAAAGCGATGTATGGGAGTTTCTGAATGTACTCGGAATCGCCCACTGCGAACTTTATGACCAAGGCTTTAGACGTATAGGTTGCATCCTCTGTCCGATGTCGCAACCCAAGCAGAAACGCAAGGAAATAGAGCGTTGGCCTCATGTAAAGCGTGGTTGGATTAAGGCTATCAAAGCTATCCGAAACGGGGGGGGATCAACAAGCAAACCTATCACCAATTCGGGGGGGGGGGGTACGCAGACCTTCAAGGACGGTTACATTTGGTGGAACATCAAGTCCGACATGGTGCCGTGCAGGAATGTCAGAGGGATGCTCAGGACGGAGAATACGAATGGCGGCCTAACACCAATGGCTACTTCATCAACGGCAAAGCCATGCGAGCAGCAAACGCCTTCACCCCCCCCCAAACCAGCGGACAAATCGCGGATTGTGGGCAATGCAAGACCCGACTTTCGCATCTGCAAACAATGGATGCGCGAACAGCAAAACTGGGTTTTCAGAAAGCTCCTCGTCTGATCGCTTGACTGAGGAGCAAGAAAACGAAATAGCGGAAAACATCTTCGATTGGTGGATTTCGGGCAAATCATACAAGAAATGGTATAGCGAGAAATTCCTTCAGCAGAAGTTGAATTTTGAAGAAGATTAACTCATTAAAAACTCAACATTTATGATGGACGAAATAATCAAAACCCTCACTCCTGCCCTGTCAGCGCGTATGCTGACATCAGAGCAGCGAGAAGCATTTGAGCAAGGACTGACCTTGCTTGAGGACGTTACCAAGGCACGGAGTTTTGTGCGCGACAGCCGACGGTTTAAGGATTATCACCGCCGTGTGCGCCAGCTACTCACTTATCTGCAAACGCTCGACACCACCACGGCACAACTATCGCAGAAGCGACGTGTGGGCAGACCTACCAGAGAAGAGCAAGCCTACTATGCCCAACTGCAAAAGCAAAAGGCATTGCAGGACGCACAGAACAGTCTGTTTCCCGAACTGAAGCCTGACGTGTCGCTCCAGCCGCTCACCTACAACGGCATCGTGGCAGACCCAAACGGCGAGAGCATTGCCGCCACCATGCCTACACTGAAACAGATTCGGGTGTTCCTCTCTGCCCGGTTGCAGGAGCAGGTGAACGGCATACGCGACCTGCGCAACGAAATGGCATCGAAGGCAGAGCAGGCCAAGACGATGGCGGAAGCCAACGAGAAGGCAGGAAAGACCGTCTACACTGAGGAGGAGATAGCCGAACTTGCCACCCGTGCCGTGGAGATAGAGAGTCACTTGCTGCCCGACATCTACACTGCCGTTGACCGTGAGATGGGCGAGGTGTACCTGCGCCTCAGTCAGCGCACCGGCGACCCCGAATACATCGCTTATGTGGAAAAGACATTCAACATCGACCCGCAGAAACTGCGCACTCAGTTTAAGCCTTTTTACGAGAAAGCCCAGCATCGCGACCCACTCTTCGCACAATCCGTAGCCGACAAGATTGCCTACGACCGTCCCGAAGTGAAGGCGGCTCGCGAAGCAGCAGCCCAGCACAAGGCAGAAGCCGATGCCCTTATCAAGTACATCTGCCGCAAGGACAAACCCTCTACCAAGGCTCGTGTGAAAGGACTAAAGGAGCGCATCGACAAACTGCGCAACGAATATGCCGACATCGTGAAGGAGGATGAACTGATGGGCTATGAAGCCATACTCACCAAGACGATTGAGGAAGCGGGAGCATAAAGCGAGGAAAGAAAAGGAAAGGAAAGAAAAACGAAGGAAAGGAAACAAAGATATGGAAAAGGACGCATTTCAAGAATTAAAGGATATTTGTACGGGAGCTTGCCATGAAAGGCACGCCTGCACTCATGGCTTTAAGCAGATGATAAATTCGGAAAACGTGAGCCAGATGATGGGTACATGGCGACAGTATTGGGACGACTTGACCAACAGTATGTATGTAGACGTTATCCGCAAAGAGTTGCCTGCGATATATTCAGAGTTGAAAGCCGAAATGAATAAGGCTGGCATCTATCTGAATGAATGTCCGTCGCAAGCACCGCAATACGTCCGTGTGATCGTGACAGACAATGAAGAACCTGTGAAGATATTCGGTGAAGCCCAATGCTATGTTCTTGGCGAGGCTAAGGTTATAGCCTTTGGCAGGTCGCGTGTCTACAACAACAGTTTCAATGCGCCTGTCATGCTTTACGAACATTCGTATGGAAAAATTATGGCTGGCAAGGCATCCGTCTACAATCATGCTTCCGTGCAGGGTAATTGCGAAATCATCTTGCACGACAAGGCGCAGTGCGACGCTTTTGGTGGTACGGTGAAAGGCATAGGCTATCTGCGCATCAATGCTTACAATGACACAGCAGTCAATGCCATATCAAGCCGATGTGTCAATCTGTATGGAAATGCTACATATTCCAAGTTAGAACTAAAAACCGCTGACAGATGAAATCTCATATAACTATCAGAGCAAGGGGGAAAGACCGTGTGCTAAGGGACGATATTTCCCTTAGCGTGGAATTTCAGAACCCGATGTGGAACGACACAGAAATATTCTCCTATCCCGTGGATTTGCCTTTTGAGGGCAACCGCGACATTATGAAGAACGTAGACGACTCCAATTCGGATATTCGACCTATCACGCTTGAACATGAACCTATGCAGATATATGTTGATGGCGTGCCGTTTGCCAGTGGTCCTATGGTTATTTCCGAGGACGAGGAACTGACTGACGGTTTGTCTGTCAATGTAGACTCGGCAGTGGATAGTTTTGATACGATGATAAGCGACTTGAACTGCAATGACATCCCCATACCCGAAAGCGATTGGCCGAGTCTTATTATCGGCGAAAAGATTTCGGATGTGTACGTCGAGATGCAGTATAAGTTTAATGTGTATATCTACGACAAGAGAGGCAAGAGTAGTTCGACAGAGATAACCAAATATTTCCCTGCCCAAACAGCATCTGCTACATTCGAGCCACAAGCTCTTGGCTTTTCCTACCCTGGAAAGTGCAAGACAACCGGTTCCATGCAAGTGGCGGTAAAGAAGAATGAAATTTCTTATCGTGATGGCATCAAGGTAATCGTGCCGGAAGAGGAAGAAAGCTATATCAATGTTACTGACGAATACTTAGGCAATGCCCGTGGGTCGGCAATGGGACCGGCAAAGTTCTGTAATGCGCGTGTCTGCTACAAACATTACGACAAGGATGATGATGGTTCTACTTCCGACAGTGTGGTTCTTGTGGATGACGGCAAAGGCGGACCTGAAGATAGAGGCCCTTACTGGGTGTTGGACGCGAAACGTCCGCAGTCGGGCATTTGCTTCTATGTGCTGTATTTTCTTGAATGTCTGTTCAAATATCTTAATGTGGCTTACGATATAGATGTACTGAAGGACATTGAGGACTTGAAACACCTTTGTTTCTTTACTACAAAGTGCTCTTATCGAACAACCGACCCTCTGTATACTTCTTCTTATAAGGATAAGAACGGCAACAAGGTTTACAATCCTTTCTTTACACATACCGTAGGCACAAAGGATGCCGATAAGAAAGTGGAAGATGCAGAGAGGAAAAAGCTATTTACGGAGGTGAACGAGTGGTTGAGCAGCAGAGGATGTGGCGGACAACTTGAACTTGAAAATCCTGAAGGAGTAGAGATAAATGAGTTTACGCTTGGCACGTCATTGTTTGGTACCAATACTTACAAGCTGGGCGACAACGCCGACAAAATAAAGGTAAATCCCACTTTGCTTTATGCCAAGGCGACAGCACAGATACGAAATATGATTGCCGATGAAGGCAATTTTCCCGAAATGTCTGTATCGTCTTTGCTTGAGTCTTTGGAAAATATGTTTGGCATTAAGTTTCATTACGATTATGAGCGGAAAAAAGTTACCGCATATTTGTATCGTGATGTTTTGCAGACAACGAACACTCCTCGCACATTACATGCTCAGGTAAACTCTATCCATAAAGTAACGGAGAAGATTACCGGTGTACGTATTGGCTATTCGGACGAGTCGGATTCTAAAGAACAGAAGAATAATATCAAAAACAAAGTAAAGGATTATGACACAGCGTATGACTATATTGATTACCCCGACCCTGCATCGGCTGACAAGGCAAAGACTACTATTATTGACAAAAAGTATATAGACATCTTCAGAAATCCTAATCACGGTGATATGCACGTCTATATCGACCAGCGCACGGGTAATGCTTACCGCATAAAGGTAGACAGCAATTATACTGACGTGAACGATATGCACCCCGTATTGTTTGAAGTTGGAATGTTCAAAGGTGTAGAAGAGGGCGATTGCTCTGCGCGAAATGATGATTTTGTACAGGAGTACATGTCTGACTTTGTGCCGATGCAGTTCAACGATGTAAACTATCAGCGTGAGAAGGAATATGTTGAAACTGGCGGAACGCTTGTGTCTACGGATAACATTGTTGTCGAAACCATCAATGCTTCAGCGAAAACCCCGCTTTTGGCTGCGTATATGGATGATGATATGGAACATGAGTTTGTGGAGCAGCGCATACGACAGAACCTTGCCGGTAATTATGTAAACGCTTACCTTACTGAGGTGCTGAAATGCAAAGAATCGTATGACCCTACAAAAACAGATGATGGCAATTCGCCTTTGCAGTCATACGACTGGGGATATGCTATCGCCATGATGCGCGGAGGTGGAAGCGACGCTACCTATGAGCAGTATGATTCCAACTACGACGGATTTGGCAACAACAAGTGGAGAATGAAATCGGGCGAATACGCTTTGACTTCCGACTCTATCGGACCGTTTGGTGAGCTGTACGATTATAACGGAGTGGCTCAAGGTGGATTCGGCGAGCACTTCTCGTTAAAGCCGCGTGCTTACAAACAGCCATCATGGGCAGATCATCCGCTTTGCGATGCTGACAGATATGAGGACGGTGAGCGCATCCGTATTCAGTCAAGAGGATATGTCGATACCTTCCTGAAGGAGTTTGTTTACTTCCTTCTCAACCGCAAGAAGTACCGCATCATTTGTCTTGCCTCCGTAGCGCAGATAGCCGACATACCTAACCACTGGAAGGAATGGTGGCTCATCGACGGCAAGAAGTGTCTTATCAACAAGGTTTCTACCGGCATCACCGTAAAGGACGGTATGGGCGAGGTGGAACTTGAAGTATATAGCTTGTAAACAACACAAACACAAAAACAATATGGCAAGAACAATAAACCTTACATCGGGCAGCATCTTCAACGGCAACCCTATCACGTTTCGCATTCAGCCTAACGTGATAGGTGGCACACCGTCCTTTCATCGCGTCATTCTTGAAGTAACCTGCGGCATGAGTGGCGGTAACTACGAAACCATCAAGATGTCGGCACCCGTAGAAAAAGAAGAGAATACGGAGGATAATGTTGTGAATATCGACATATCCTCTGCCCTGCGCACCTTCCGCGACAGTTACGAATACTCTGCCGAGCCGACCGCTTATCCTTTGGTGAAATTCTACTTGAAGGTGTACGACGAGTATATGCTTGATGGCGAAGTGAAGACGATGGGCGAAATCATCTACCCTGCCAAGACCCAGGACAGCGACGAGCAACCCGTCTACTGCACCATCTTTGGCGCATACTCCGACCTCGACCGACTCATGTCGACCGGCTCCAAGGACACCACTACCCTATCGCGCAAACCTACCGATGCTCCCCACCTCGCCTTTGTGGGCGAACAGATAGCCTACACCCCACCCTACGCCACGGCACAATCGCTGCTCGCCAGCGCCAACCTTGAGCAACCCGCATCGAAGGTGGAAACCATCGCCAAGGAAGGTCAGCAGACCCTCGGCGGACAAAGCATCTACGCCCTGCCTGCCACCGAAGCCAATATGCGCCAAGTGTTCCGCTTCATCAATTCGTTTGGTGTATTGGAGAGCATCAGTGTGCCTCGTGTCTACAGCAAGAAACTCGCTGTAACGTCCAGCAGCTTTGTGGTGTCGCGGCAGGAAACGTTCAATACCTTCAGTCGTGCCACCATCAAGAAGCAGAACAACCAGGAGTCGTGGCTATTCCAGACCGACCCGCTCACCGAGTCATGGCTGTCATGGTACTTGCACGAGTTCCTTATGTCGGAACATATATGGATAGACATCCAAGGCCGCTTTATTCCCTGCACCATCACACCCGAGGAAGAGACCACCTTCCTTTCGCGCACAGAGCAGAACGCCTACACAGTGTCATTCACTGCCGTGCTTAATATCAACGGCAGTCCGATAGCATGATATTTTAATTGTCTCTGATTTTACATATTACGTGAAAAACACTTTGCACCCGAAGCTTCCGTGATGGCGACTTCGGGCTTTTTCATGTCCTTACGCGCAAGGGCATGTCCTAACCGCATATTTGCTTTTCTCTATCTTTGCTGTCAGAAAAAAGAACAAATACGCAAATGACACAAGCAAGACCGCAAGACTATTGGATTTCGCCCAATGCACTCTACATCGAATTGAATGCAATGAGTAATCCTGACTATATACAGGCATCGTGCGTCAGTGGGGCGCAGATACTTGTGTATATCAATGGTATTATATCCTATGACGCAGGCCACAACTATCGCCGTTGGACGTTGCAGGCCTCGCCTACGGTGTTCAATACGTATACCGAGAAGTATGTCTATGCTGCCATTCCGCGTGATATGAACAGCAGCAAGCCTGCTTTTGTGGTCTTCCCATCCGAGGAGATAGATGTTTACGGCAAAAACTCCAACGAAGCGCAAATAGGTTCCACCGACTATTACTATATCTTCCTGCAAGGCATTATCACTTCTTCGGGCGACAACGGCACTGTCCTGCGCGATTGGGCGCAGGGGCACAGCATCGTTACCGGCATGTTGTCGTCTGACGAAGCCATAGCAGCCAAGGGCGACGAAAGCGAATGGTACAAGTATTCTTCCGTTGACCAGACTACCACGTTCTTGAAGAACCTCACCATGAAGGCGGGTACTTGGTTTAAGGATTTGTTTGCCAAAAACTTGCAAATCAAAAGTGGCGGAAACTTGTCTTTTGAGGATGATAATGTCAATATTACAGGTCTTGCAAAAGACAATACAGACGTAGCGTCGCAAAACAAATTGGTCACTCCAAAATTCATGGATGACTATGCTTTGAGCAGCGGTCATGATGACACAGCGAAGGGACGCATCACGTTTGAACAGGGGCTCACGTCGGACGGAGACGCGGACA
>ERZ808267.44-NODE-44-length-71220-cov-5.074405_pt1 | contig 71220 bp, 102 predicted proteins | sample MGYA00521241_ERZ808267 | MGnify/ENA primary metagenome ERZ808267 (study PRJEB31516, sample SAMN03275592) | gut metagenome | biome: mammalia-associated habitat; material: feces | host: Papio cynocephalus | place: Kenya | collected 2012-07-19 ...
TGTCCGCGTCTCCGTCCGACGTGAGCCCCTGTTCAAACGTGATGCGTCCCTTCGCCGTGTCCGCCTGCTGCTTGGAGAGGTAGAGCGTAGACCCATATGCCCTGATGAGCGATTCTACTTGGGAAGCACTTGTGAGACCGCCTCCGACGTTACCTGTCTTTACATCGTTCGCAATTGAATCTACTTTATTCTGTATGCGTTCAATGGTCCCGATAGTAACCTCGTCTCGAAGCGTTACTTCATAGGTCGGTATCCCGTTGTTCCCGTTCTCTTTTATTCCAAGCTGATCGATAAACACTTTACCGTCGAGCAACAAGTCTTCATCTTGGAATATAAGCATGTCGCCTTCTTTGATGGTATCATGAAGGCTATCCTTCCCGAGTTTCTTAGCGGATTCTGCTTCTCGGGCCATATATATCTCGTCTATCTTCGGCGAGTATGTATTTTTTGTATAATCGTTTTTGCATAGCCAATGAACGGCCTTTCTAAGTAGTCTTACGCTTGCGGCCCAAACATAATTGACATCGCTGACCGAAATTCCAGTGATGACATAATGGTCTCCCTCTCGTATCTGGTACGCATTAGCCATAGACGGATCAACGTTGCTTACAGACTTGGCGTAAGAATATGGAAACCACAGGTCTAATGCTTCATCATGAGAACGCTTGCAGTCCAACACCCACTTGCCTTCCTTGTAGTTTGCCTGCGCAACGTCAAAAGTGCGGCCTCCGCAAAAACCGTCCTTCATGCTGATTTTCATATCTGACCCACCGGCATCCTTTGCCGCCTGCCTCAGGTCAAAGCCGAGGTTTGGAAGGTATACCTTAAAACCGCTGATGTTTTCTTCCTTGTAGTCCGTCGGAAACGCTCCGTTGTCGTCTATGACATCCGCAGCAGCGATTTCATCAAGCCTGCTTGTTGTAGACAAGCCTGCGTCAACGCCGGTCATCTTCTCGATGGTCGGATATACCTTTTCAAGGCCGTTGTCGTCGTTCTCCTCCGTGCACGAGATGTCACCTTCCTTGATGCCGATTTTTTCAGCGTTCATGGATAGGATATACGGATCGTGCCGGTTGTCAGAGAATGTCACGATATGCTTTCCGCTCTCTTCATGAAAGTTTATCCAATCTTCCCCTTTGTCTGCCTTACGGATATAGTATCTCGTAACGTCTTTCTCACTGTCATATTCGCTTTTACAAAGGTCCGAGAGCGCATAGGTCGGGAATCCTGGAAGCATAAGACTGTTAACAGCCATGTTGTTCGGCAGGCTTTGCGCAGACGGGTAATTCTTGTGGTCTGATGGGAATGAGTCCTTATTCACTCCGCTCGTGAACTCTATCGTTTCATTGACAGCAACCGATCTAATAAACGCCAACGCATTTTCTTTGTTGCCGACATTATTGTCTGGAGCGGAAGATTTTTCGTTATACCCAACAGTCAGGTACAAATCCTCCCCATTCGGAAACACCCTGCCATTTACTTCAATATCGCTAACGCGCAGGCCGACAAGCCAGACGTCACTATCTGATTGCGACTGGTCTATGACGTTGTTAAAGTATTTATCCGACCATTTCAAATCAAGAATGACTTGCGCCATGACTACAGATGATGTCTCGTCCACGTCATCTTTCAAGTAGATGGATTTCACCTTTGCGTAAGGTACGGAAGCTATCTCGGCATAGTATCGTGTCGGAAGGTTTTGGTCGCTTCCGTATGCGTGAAGCTTTGTTACGACAGATTGGTCTTGCTCCGCGTTCTTATCAACCTCATATAGTCCATTGCCTTTCCCGTATTTAAATATGTGGTCTGTCGGTATTCCCGACATACCAATATACACATTGCGGCCTCTGATGATGAAGTTTAAACCAAACTGCTGCTTGATGGAGGACATCATATCCCAAACGGTTTGGCTACTGGCGCTCAAAGTCCTGTCATAACGCTCATCGTCTCGGCTGTCAGAATAAGCGGAACCTATTCCATAAGCTTTCTCCCAGTTAGACTTGACCGACGCAAGAAACTGTTCGTCATCTGAAATATCTTTGGCGCGTTGTAAGGTGCGCTCGTAAAAGGTTTGTGATTGGCCGGCGTCAGACGTCCCTGTGCTTGTGTTGTTTCTAAGCGTATAGAACACCCAGTAGTCTTCCTTGGCGTAACCGTTGGCCTTGCACCATCTGTCCGTATTGGCCTGAAGACGGTCAGCAAGGTCGTCAACATCCTTGCAATAGAACGAGAAGGAAGGCAACGATGTATAGTGCAGCTGACAGTCTGAAAGCACCCAGTCGTGGAAACGCATCTGCGTAAGCTCGCCAGACAGGGAGTTGAACTTGATACTATCGTATACGAAACCTTCACCGTATGTTCCGCGCCTTGACTTCTTGACAACCGACGGGTCGCCGTCAAGAACAAACTTCTCGTTTCTGTATATGATATAATCACCGATTTGGAAATTTATCGGATATGGTGATTTTATGGATACGGTGACATAACACTCACCCATCCATTTCCCGCTATATTCAATAGTGTCTTGAACGACAACGTCCCCATCTCCGTTGTACTCCGTGACGCTCTCGTGTATCACATTGCCGTTCTTGTCGTATATGCACCATTTAGCCATGCTTTATTTTCTGTTACTTCCCGAGAACTACATCTGTCACGGGGTCATTGACTTTTAGATTGACTGTAAATATAAGAATATCGCCTTCGTCACTTCGCACAAGCTCAGCGTCGTCTGATACGGAGCTGAAACGCACGTGCTGACGGCCTATCTTGTTGTACTCGTCATAGATTTTCATTGATCCGCCATTTGATAGATAATCAATGAAATCCTTTAGGGCTTTGTTGGCTGAGTATTTGTCACCCTTATATCCAAATTTTACGGAATGCGAAACAGACTCCATCATGAGATTGCTGGGGACGAACTCATCGTCCCCGTGTTCGTCGTTCCAGTTTCTCTTGGGAAGTTCCTTTGCGGACGCCCCGCCGTAAAACTTGCTGTCCACCTCGTAGATGTTGAAGTCTTCGGCTGTTTCCTTCACTGGCGATCCGTCTGCCTCTTTCTGTATGTAATACTTATAGTATTTCATAGTAGCGCGTTTATTTGTGGCAAATATACAAATAATTGCATAAATATGCAATTAAGATGTATAGATTATTCATGCCGCCTTTCCCTAACATAAACTTTTCCGTCTCCGGAATAAATAACGGAACCTCCGAATTGATAGACAAACGCCTTTCCACCTTTTTCGCACTTAATGTTCACTTTTGAATGGCCATATATGCGTATGTAGGAGATTGAGTTATATAAGACATGTATATCAACATTGCTCTTGTCGCATACGTACATTTCTGGCGCGGAAAAACAGGGGCACAACACTTCTCCGTCACATTCTCCTCTTACAATCAAGTCGGGCGGAACGGTGATAGAGAACTGTTCGTTTACATATATCCCATGATCATGCAGAGTATAGTCGTCTGCATGTGTCAGAAGAAATTCGTTAGTAACATAATCGGGATGATCCAAAATAAACTCCATGTTTTGGACGTACATTTCAAGGAGGGAGGAGAGCGACTTGCGCTCCCTCCACTCTTTTTTGCCTCGGTCACACATCCCGAATTGTATGGCTCGTTCTTTTAGCATGTCGTTAAGCATCTGCTCGGCGACGCTAAGATTATTCTTTTTATTTGACATAAACATAAAACGGTTTCGTGTTGTTCTGCGCTCTGTTGATCATGTCTCGCATATCGCTAACTGAAGTCTGTATGGAGACTGCCGCATCTGCATTTCTTAACGTGTTCTCTGAGATCATCGTTAATTGTTGCAGCTGGGCTTGCGTCGTCACATCCAGCTTAGGGAGATACAGCCCCTGTACTTGCCTAAGAACGCTTACGTCAGCCCGCATGGCGTTGATATAACTCGCAAGAATATCAGCGGTGTTTTCCGTGATGCTTTTAATAGAGCTTGTCATGCTACTTGAATTGGAGTTCGACAAATCCAAGCCATGCGACTTCCAGTATTCAAGAGTCTGGTCTATTGCGTCTGTCGCCAATGAAGACGCATCCATAAGAGACTGGGCAAACGAAGCGATGTCTTCCGGCAGGAGCTTGCCCTTGCGCTCTTTCATGCGCTGTTCAATGAGATCTTCTATTGGCTGGAAATACTGTTCTATGTACATCTGCGAAAGCATGTTCTTGGCGACAGACTTCATGATGTCGCGAACCTTATCTCCATACGCTTCGGCAGCGTTTTCGCCAGAAGCCCAAGCTTCAACAAGTGTATCAGTAAGCTCTTTTGCCCAACTCTTCACGTCTATGCCGTAGATCGAATTTGCCATATCCTTAGCAAGGGTATTGATCTTGTCTGATAACTCATCTATCTGAGCGTCGTAGTCAGCCAGCTGCCCCTTGTCCGTCTTCTTCTTGCGGTCCTCTTTGTCTCTGCGTGCTTGAAGGTTTGCAAGCTGTTGCTCATATGAAGCATACATCTGGTCGTAATACTCAAACGAGCCGGTAGCATTCGCATCCTTTTGTTTGCTTCTGTACGCATAAATGCCTCCGAGCGTGTTTTGCAAGTTTCTGTCAATTGAGTTCCTGACGTTCTCAATATTTTTATTTGCACGCTCAAGCTCCTTGATTTGCCTGTCAAGTTTCTTGTCGTGCAACTTCGCGAAAGCGGTTATCGGATTCGTGAAAATCTTGATAGGCGCAGAGATTGCGTTAGAAACAACGCCCCCAATATCTCCGCTCGTTGCACTTTTGACAATATCGCCTACCGGAGAAAACACGCTTCCGACGGCGCTTATAGCGTCGCTTGTGTCAGAGAAAAAGTTCGCCATATACTCGTTGCCGAGCGCGTCGAACATTTCAGAAAGGCTTTGCGTTGCCTGTTGCAAACCATTGAATATTCCGTTTATAGCTTCAATACAGCTACCGAGGCTACCAAATTTCGTGATGAGTTCGTCAACATTGCTTGCAAGCTTTGTATTTTTTTTGACAATATCATCGTTTTCTATATCTTCCGATGAAAGTCCTTGTCCCTTGAGATATACTCTACGCGCATTCGCGTTGTCATTGTAATAGCCAAGCAGGCCAGGAAGCCCGCCTTTTAGGAATGCCGCTTTGGATGAGTTGTCTCCAAATATCCCAGACCGAGCGCGTTTCTTTTGTATATCGTCAAGTTTTTTCAACTCGCTCGCATACTGTGTCGAAGAAATGGTGTTCGCATCGAGCTGCTGCTTGAGGTTTTTCAAAGCGTCCTCATAAGCTTTCTCAAAAGTGTCATCGGCCATTCCGTTGGCATAACTTGACAAAGCCGCATAACTCGCTGTGCTCTTCAATATCTCGTTGTCTCGGACAGCCTCTGCTATCCGTACAGCTGCGTCATGCGAGGCCTTGTCAATAATGCCCGTCGAAAGCGCGTTGTCGAGATTGGTTCTCGTTGTCTCGTATTCGCCATTTGCTCTTCCTGCAACAGACGCTTCATCAACAGCCTTTCCTATCATTGAAATGTAAGCGTTGACAGCGTCCTGCATTTCAGTGTCAACAATTGTATCTCGCAACTTTTTCAAGGCGCTTGTCAAACCGTCGATTTTCTTTGGATCGCTGTCCGCAAACACGCTTCCTAAGAATTTCTTGATGTCCTCGTCTGACATGGTTTTTAGCTTCGCTGCGCTTATGCCGCCTACGTGAGGAGATATACCGCTGATATAGTCGCGCAGATAATCGGAGTAAAGGCCTTCAAAGCCTTTCCTGTACACGGAGTTGCCGTCAGAGGAAAGCCCTGATGCGGATGCGGAAAAAGCGGGATTTCCGGTTGCTTTCAGAAAGCCTTGGTAGGACTTCCAGCGGCGGTCCATTTCTTTCAAAGACTTGTCAACCGAAGATGAAAAGTCAGACATTCCTTCCGTCATCTTCCTGAAGTCAATGTCGTTGATTTCCCTTACGCCTTCAGCAATGGCGGAATCCTTGTTGTCCTTCATCTCTGACTTTTGGCGAGGAACCCATTTCCTGACGCGGGCCACATAGTCGGACATTAGGCTTCTAAGGCCATCTTCTGACATAATCTTTGTAATGTCATTATTGGATAACCCTTGCCCTCTGAATTTGCCGGCGACAACCTTCGCAGCAGCCACTTCGTCATGAAGCTTGTCGTAATATTGCTTGTACATGGAATAAGCGTCCTTGATAAGCTTTAGTCTTGCTTGCAAGGACTTCAAGCTGGCCTGGTCAGCCTTACGGGCTTCTTGATCCGCCTTGTTCTTGGCGGAATCTTTAGGCGATTTGTTCGATTTCTTATCTTCCGGGACGAAAGTGTAGCCGATTCCTTTCTTCGCGATGTTCCAAAGTGCATCATAGCTTGCTTTGGCGGACGAAATCTCTTGTTTTGTAGCGCCCCCGTTGAGTCTTGACTTATACTCGTTATAAAGCCCCTGTAGCTCGTTTTTTATATTGTTCTTGCTCTCATAGTACGAGCCGTCTGTGAGGTATGGCGCAAGCTTGTCGTAAGCTTTTCTGTTGAAACCAAGGTTTGCGAACACTCTTCTCTGAATTGAGTTCAGAGGGGTGCTCTCTGGGCTCGCGTTTTTACCGTTGAACGTGAGACCTGTCAGCTCGTGGAGCTTTTTGTTTATTTCAGGCACGAGCACAGTGGCAGAGCCGAGAATTTCTTCAAGCATCGTTCTGAAACGTCCCGGTTGCTCCATGCAGAGTCTCTTGAAGTCGTCTCCGTACTGCCCAGTCTTCTGCTGAAGGAATTTTATAATTCTCGGGACGTCATCTTCGGCAATACCTTTTATGGTTCCTGTTACATCTTCTGAAGTGTAAAAGAGGCCGTAAATTGAGCTAGTCATGTGATTATTCCACTCCAGCATTTTCGAACTGAACTTTCCCCAGTTTTCAGCACCGCTTTCGACGATCATCCTGAATTTTTCCCCTAACGTCTTTCCTCTATCCGATACTTTAACGAACGAATTTGCAACACTGTTCATGTGCTTTTTCGTATTCTCGTCAAGAGACGAAAGTTTCAATTGGTAAGCCGCCATCGCTTTCTGCATACCTTCAACATTCTCGGTAACGGTGTAATTGAACGGGTTGCCAGTGTGCCAGCCTCCACTCGCACCGATTGCGCCAGCTATTAAGTCGGCATCGCCTGCTGCGACATTCTTCGCTTTTTCAACCCCGCGCTGAAGGATGTCGTATTGCTCATTGAGGCTTTTCGCTTTTGTGATTTGCTCATCAATCGTCTTGGTATAGGCGTTACTTTTGACGAGCAGCTCTTTCATGGATTCAACCTGCTTTTTGAGCTCTACGTCATTCGACGCCTTGTCTTGTGAGAGAATGTCGTAATAGGGCTTCATCCTCTCCGAGTTCGGATCGCGAAGGCTTTCCGCCTTTTGCTTGATGGCGTCCATCTCGCCGGAGATGCTGGTCCAAAGTCCGAGGACGGCGCCTATGCCAATAGTCCACCACCCTCCAATGGCCGCGAAGGCCGCTTTTATCTTTGAACCTGCCGCCTGCATCACCAATCCGAATCTACTGCCGTTCAAGATCATTTGTTGTTGTTTGGCTGTAATTTCGCCCATGATGACAAGCTGCTTGAGCAACTGAGGAGTGACAAGGCCTTCCGCGTACGCTTTCTGAAGCTTCAGCATACTAAGCCTACCCTCCATTGCGGCTTGCTCAACGGCGTTGCGGACGTTAAGTCTGCTGTTGAGCTGGCTTCTATACTCGGAAAGATTTTGATTCATCTTCTGGCGGCTAATTTGCCCCTCTATCATGAGCTGGCGCTGCTCGATGGCGTATGTGCGCATCTTTGCTTGTTGCTCAGCTTGCAACGCCGTAAGGTTTGAGCCAATGCCGAACTTGGAAGATATGGCTGAGTAAATCTTCTTTCCGGCAAAGATACCGCCGACTGCAAGGGCTACGGGAGAAAGCTTGTCCAATGCGAGCACAAGGTCAGTCACTCTGTCAATGATGAAAGTGAATGTTCCGCCGATAACGCCTTTGCCGTCAGCAAACTTACCGAGCATGATGTCCCATGCGTCGATGAGCTTGTTCCATCGTCCGAGAAGCGTGTCTGACAAGACATACTGCATGTTGTAGAATTGGCCGCCTTCGTCGGTCATTTTCCACAACACTTTTTGCACGTCCTCAAAGCTCACCTCGCGCTTTGTGATCATACCCTTGACTTCCGAAGCGGTATAATTGTTTCTACCGTTCTTGCCTTCTTGGTTATACAGCTCTGTTATCTTCTGCAATAGAGGAAGACCTGCGTAAGCGAACTGACGCAACTCCTTTCCGTCAAGCCATGACCTGGCCTTAACCTGGCCGTAAGCCAAGCCAAGCCGTTCAAACGACACGCCGAGACCAGAAGCAATATCGGCAAGTCTCTTGGTGGTATCGTAAAGGTCGTCGGCCTCCACGCCAAATGCGGCAAGTTGCTTGACGTCGCGATTCAATTCGCCAAACTTGAACGGTGACTGCAAGGCCAATTGCTGTGTTTGAGAGAACAGCTCGTCGGCTTTTTGGACGTCGCCAAGAATGGAACGCAGAGCGATATGCTGTTGTACAATCTCACCGCCCGTCTGTACGATGGAGTTAAAGAACTGCTGCGCACCGAAGACAATTCCGCCTTGAAGGAACAATGACTTGATGTCGCCGACGATGGACTGCATCTTTCTTGCCTCTGCGTTGGCCCCTGAAAACGCGGAAGCCAAATCGTTGCGGACTTTCGCTGCGGACGCTACAATTTCTTGTTGCCTTTTCTTCTCAATGTCAACTCCTTCCTGGACTTTTCTGTTAGCCTGCTCTTGAGCTGCGTTTAACGCGCGCTGGTCTTCAAGAGCTCTTCTTGCCAAGGTGGCATCATGGCCGCTTCCAATGTTTCCAAGGTCGCCAAGATAGTTTTTCCAATCAGGAGACTTTAGATTAGCACTGATTACCTGCAACGACCGCATAACGGAAATAAGCCGATGTATCTCCGCTTCCGCCTTACTCACATCGGCTCCTAAAGAAATTCCATTGCTGTAGGAAGCCCGTAATTTTCTCACTCTGTCACCAAGAGAATCATAGCGACGCTCTGTGTTTCGCAACTCTTGCTGGCGCTGTTTCTCGGCAAGGGTCGCTTCTTTCGCAGCTTGCGCGGCTTCCTTCGCGGATGTCTTTTCGAGGTTGCGATAATACTCAGACATTCTTTTCTGAATGTCGTCTTGTCTCTGCTTTTCTGGCGTTGCTCCAATTAAGTCCTTCGCGTTTGCTTGACTTGCCCTTAGAGTCTCATACACATTCTGCAATGCGGGAATTGTACGCATAAGTCTTTCCGCCTCCGCGTTTGCTTCTTTCAAGCCTTGCTGGCCGAAATCGACGTACTCCTTTCTGCCTGTTCCAATAGCAGAATTGTAAAAAGATATTTCCTCTCTTGCTTTCTTGAGCTTCCCGAATAAAGATTCTATTTCAGAAGCTATGTTCTTTAAGCCTTTGTCATCGCTTGGGAATAATGTCATGCCGGGCTTCTCCTGCATGAAGCTGATTATGGCTTGTATTCTTTTAAAGCCTTTCTCGGCAGATTCAAAACTTTTGGCCAGTTTGGAGTCCGCTTTTTCAGCCTGTTCTCCAAGCTCTCTGGCGGCTTTCTTTAGATTGTTGATACTTTCCGCACCCTGAATACCACTCGCCGCTGTACTAATGAGCTTTATCGCTTCCTGTGCCTTTTGACCGGAAGCGTCAACATCATTCAATGCCTTGATGATCTTCCTTGTCTCTTCCTCTATCCTTGATTGGAGCGTGAGCGTCATACTCAAGCCGCCCATATTTCCACCTGCCATGTCGTCTGATTTTTAGATATTGGTTTTGCTCGGGCCGTCATCCTTGCTACCCGATAAAAATTCTGACAAATTTACTTTTTCGGAAACCCTTCCGGCTTTTCCGTGTTTCTTTTCCCACTCCTCGGCTATCTTTTTCATCTCGGCTCTCGTGTGGCCACCGTTCTCTCCGCACTTTTTATCCTTCCGGAATACGGTTACGGGTTGGTCTATTGCCATTAGCTCGATTTGCGCTTTCGTATATCCGTACCAGTAGTCATACGCCTTGATGAAGAACCGCCGTTCAAACAACCACGGGAACTTTTCGCTTAACGAGTGCGCCGCTCCCCAGCTTGTGCGGCTTGGGTAGCATTTGCTTCGTCCTTCGTCTTCGCCATCTTCGTATCCATCATTGCGGTCGCTAATATGGTAATAATCAAGGACGCTGCCAACGGAACTTTTTTTTTAGATGCGTTCACAACACGGAGAGCCTCCACGTCCGTTAGGTCTGCAACGTACATGTACCATCGCCATTTCACCATATACACGAAAGGCCTGAACCAAGCGAAAATGTTGTTAACGCGCAAAATCGCGCACAACTTCATGTTGCGCTTATGCTCATCTTTCTCTTTGAGCATGACATGCGTCATCTTCCTTGTCGTCATATTCCCGAGCCAGCCCATCTTGTGTTTCTTCCCACGAAAAACATATTCTTCCGGAGTGGCCTCCAAAATGTCGTCAAGGGCTTCCTCTAACTTGTCGCGTGGCTGTTTCACGTTGTCTTGTTTCATATTGTTTCGATATTAGGAATAAGGGCGGCGGTTTGCTTTGTACAACCTGCCGCCCCTTTATCAGTGTGTTCTCATGAATGAACCGTTCACTCTGCGTCCTGCTTGGAGATCCAAGAGATTGAGGGACGCGCCTCGTCAACCTCGATTCCTCCGTTGAGCTGAATGGCGAACGGATCCGTGCCGGGGTTCTCGTAGAGCAGTTTGGCGAACAGGGCTGTCCCGCTGATGAGCATAATATCGGTCTCGTTTGAAGCCACAACGGCCACTGTGCCGCCAAGCTTACGCTTCTTGAACACGACGCCACTGCCGGCATAAGTACCATCGCCAATCTTGATGCCTGTCAGAGCCTTCACGTTCTCTTCGCCAAAGCACATCTTCAACGCATCGTCTGACACGTTAGGGATGGTCATTTGGATGGAAACGTCGCCAAGGGTGGCGGAACTCGTCCAGTCACCGCTGATGCCGATGATCTTGTAGTGGTTGATAGTCGGATCGTCCTGCGTCACCTGGAGGGTATCGACAGTGACGGGCAGCTTGTAGTCGAAAGCGAGGGTCTTGTCCGTCGTGAGGTCGTAAGCCTTCTCCGAATACAGGATGGTCGCGGGGTCGTTGAAAATCTTCTTCAAGGCGCCCACCAAGTCTTTTGTTGCTGTAATTGCCATATCTGTAAAGTTTTAAAGTTAATGATTTGTCTATTACTTCGTTCTAAGCCTTGCGCGTATGAGAGTGACATGAAACCCAGTGCCGTCGTTGTCTTGCATAACAAGCTCGGGCCTACTGACGAGCACGGAACTGGTGTCTATTGGGAATTTTCCAAGGACGGACTGTACCTTCTCCTGCATGACTTTCAGGTTGATGCCTATAGGGTTGCTGGCGGACATGTTGTCTCTTACATACACCTCAATGATAACAGTGGTTGTAAAGTCTCTGTAAGCGCCGCTTTGATCCATCTCATTGTTGACGATGGCTGACGGAAGCGAGACGACCGCATAGCTGTTAATGCGTTCGTCTACCGACGTTGGCCTATCTTGGTAATACGTCTTGTCGCATATCCCTTTGATGGCTCCAGATACGGAGTAGTATAAATTCTTTACATTTACCATACTGTTACATTAAAATGGCACTTCACTAAAGTCTATTGCGCTTCGCGTTGGAGCGTTTTGAACATACACAATGTTTCTGTTGATCTCCTGCGGAAGAGCGTCCTTGATAGCCTGCATGGTTCGGACGAGGCCGGGGTGGTATTCAGCATACGGCATCGGCATTACAATCAGCACAGCCCATGTGTCCCTTTTAGCGGGGTGATTTGATTCGACATATTTCTTGCCGAGCTTAGGGCCATAACCTTGAATGTAGCCTTCTCTTCCAACGAATGGTCTTTCAAGCGCGGAGTTTCCGTCGTAGTAAGAAGGGAGGTTGTATTTCTGCCCTTTCCGAAGTGATATTCTTGTCGGTTTGTCCTTTCCTTCTCCGCTGTTCGCCACGTGGATGAGTTTCCCTTTGTAGTAAACGCCGGCTGTAACTGACGTATAGGCGTTTCCTGTTACTCCTTTATATTTCAGCGACCAGTACCTGTCAATGTCTGAGATCATTTTGTCAACAGCGCTCACGAGCGTCGTCTCGACGGCACTTACTGATTTCTGCCTGACGACCTTCATGATCCTCGACACGCTTTGTATAGTACCTTTTAACGCCATAACTACACTCTTGTTAAATCCCAATACACCAAAGTCCTGTTGTTGTCTGACTCGCAGTCGCGCACCATGCCTATTTCTTGGCAAGAGCCAACCGTCGCATATATCGTATCACCATTCAATGGCTTCATGCCAGATGCCCATTCATCAAACCTGACCGGAATGGAAGCTTTACGCCTGTTAACGTCCACGTCACTCGTGCCTGTTGTCGTAGTATCCGTGAATGAGCGGCCTGCGCCTTCATATAATACGGTCTCTTCGTCAGCATCTTCGTCGTTCACGAACAAAGGATCTTCCGGGTCTCCGTTGTTAGATGCGTTTATGTTGCGTCTCACGATTCGGATGCGATGCGGGTAGCGCGGGTTAAGTATCCTTTCCTTTCTCATGGATTAATCGACGATATGCGGTAATGGGTTTTCTCCGATGTCACGATTGGCTTGTTGGACACCGAAGGACATCATCCTGAAGGTGCTTTTGATTTTTATCTCAGAGCCTGGCTCCAGCTCGCCGTATATGGAGTTGGCCTCCTTAATAAGCAGCTTACGGTCTTCTGAGGAAATCTCAAAACCGCCTCCAGAATGAGTCCATCCGTTATCCGTGTCGGAAGTGTTGTTCACCTTACTCGCGCCGAGGACGATCCATTTCAACAAGTCTGCATAACAAAGGCGCAAGGTGTCCCTATCGCAATCCGTTGCGAGAGAGCTTTCATCGACGCCCCTGTCCAGTAATATTGGCCTGATGGCACCATCGGGCACATCAAACCTAACCTTGTCGAATAGATAATCCTTGATAGTGTAAGGTGCTACTGCTTCCGTATTCATACACGCAATGCTTTATTGGCTGTTATCCAGCCTGTTTTGTGTTGATGATGTAGTGGTTGGGGAAGTTCACCAAAGCGGGGCAGGCGGACATCATGACATCCGTATGCCACTCCTGGAAAATTCCGTTATCCATTGTCTTGTTGACCACGAGAGACAGGCCGTTGTTACCGCGTCCCATGACAGCAGTGATTCCCCTTGCTGCGTAGCTGTTGAGCATGCGCTCGTCAAGGATTTGCTTACGCTCAAACTCAACTGCGTCTCCTGCGGGCCGGAAGACAACTGTGCCGTCTGCCCAGCCTTTGATGGTCTCAGTCTTGGTATGAGTCTTGTTAACCTCCTGCTCCACGACGAGCTCGATAGGAGAAACGCCCTCCAGGTCAACGCGAGCCTTGTTCCACTCAGAAGCGAGAACCGGAACGTTCTGCGTGCTGGCGAGATAGTTCAGCTTGCGGTAGTCGCTAACGAATGAGCGAACTTCCTTGTTCTTCAAGAACACGTTCAAGAAGTCGTTCTGGGTCATCTGCCATACCATCGGGCCTCCGTAGTCACCCATCTTGTGGCGGATGTCGAGCTCCATCTGGCGCATCTGCGTGAGGAGCTGGCAGTCATCGGCGTTCCACGCCTTTGCACCGGCCTTCAGGAAGTTCTCTGCAGGAATGTCCGCCTTGTGAAGCGGAAGACGGATGCCGCGGCCAATCGTAGAGTAGTCAATGTCTCCCTTTGTCATGAGCCGTGCGGTCATGTAGGTCATGGTTGCGTCTACAGAGTCGAAACGCTCCTGGAGGAGCTCTGTGTAAGCAGCAATGACGTCTGCGTCGTTACCGAACTCTTCAAAGCGCTGAACCTTGTAGTCTCGCTCTGTGGCAGTCTCCACAAATCCGTCTGCAATGAAGTCTGGAATGGATGCAGTATACATCTTCATGTCTGAAGTGTCGCCCTGGTTGCTGTCTCCAAGAGGGGCGCGAAGGTCCATGAGGTGTGCAGCTTTCAGCTTGCGTGACTTACACATGAAGACTGCTGTTCCGTCACTCCCGACAGGGGTGTCTGACGGAGCCATGCGGCCCTGCGTAAGGTACCAGCTGTAGTTGGTGAAGAAAAGGTCAGATCTGTCAAGATATGACTGTAAGAACCGGGCGTTGTCAGGCGAAGAGAAAAACTTCGCGTATCGCGAATCGTTAAAATTGAATTTTGCCATAATACTTTACAATTTAAGGTTTGGTTAAAGTGAGAACCAGCCAGGCACCTTGCTTGTGTTCATGGCCAATACGCTTGCCGGTGTAGGAGACATCATGCTCTTGTACAAGATGGTTGTCGGGCCTGCCAAACATGGTGTAAACAGGTACTTGGCGCCCTCAAAGTCGCTATCTCCAGCAGACGGGTTGTAGACGAAGTCGAAATCGCAAGGAGCGTACGCGTTAGGGTTGGTAACCATCGCCTTGACGGTTCCGGTGCCAGCTGACGCCTCTACGAGTACGTCGCCCTTTGCGACAGTTAACGCTGCGGACAATGAAAGCTCCCATACGTCTCCGTTGGTCGTGTCCGTCTTTGCGGTTACGCCTGTTACTGTTACAGCGGCGCCAGTTCCGTCAATTGCCTTAGGAGCAACCATGATGAAATCGCCAACAAACGGGATGTGCTTGAATCCGTCTCTGACGATTTGAACGGTGTGAGCTGAATCCGTATTGGTCGCAGCTGCTGCGGCTTGGTACGTCTTCATAATCTTGACAGTGGCGCCTGTATCGCCCTCAATGCCAGGATCGTACTCCACGAGGTCACCGGCGAAAATCTTGGCGTTACCCTTGAACGGGTTCTTGAGTACGCCGCCTATCGTTGGATAGACGAGACCGTTCTTCGCGCTTGTCGAATATTTGACAAACACTTTTTTGGTACCGCCGATTTCGCCATGAGCCTGAATGAGAACAGTGCCGTGAAAAACGCCGCTGTTCAAAATTCTTTGCTGATAAAAATCAAGTTCTGTCATAGCAAAATGTTTTAGTGTGAAAAATGTTACTCATTCTGCTTGGGACGATTGCGGCCGATGGCTTTGGCTATATCGTCAAACGCATGCTCGTCATCCTGATTCTTCCTTGAACCGCCAGATCCGCCTGCTCTTGGTGAATCGGAACCTATACCAGCCTCCTTTAAGTCCGAGTTGTAGAGTTTCTCCGCGTCATCAATAAGCTTGCTTACGTCAGCGTCCTTCTCAGGAATGTCGAGCTTAGAGAGCGCGGACTTTGCAAAAAAGCCGTTAAGCTTCAAGCCGCCTTCCTCGAATCGCTTCTCCAAGCCTCTTTTTACCGAGTCGAGCAAGTTTTTCTTCTCGCGTTCGGCCTTTTCTTGCTGTCTTTCCTTGCGGTCGTTCTCGAATTGCTCCTGGAGCTTCTTGGCCCACTCTGGCACGTCTTCGCTCGAATTGCCTTCCGGCTTGTCTTTTGAGCGGTTTGCACCTTGCTTCGCAAGCTCTTCTGCAACTTTTGATTTGACCTGCTCGGCAACTTTCGCGCTCATAACGTTGTTTACGTTACCTTGCACGCTTTTGACAGCCTTGACCATCTTGCTGAAATAAGCCTCGTCCGGCTCCGTCCCTTCCTGAAGCTGGTTCAGGCTAACAAGCGTGGTCACAGTTTCTTTTGATACGTCGGTTTTTCCGGCCTTCTCAAGAATCGTGGAAATGATTTTTTCAAGTTCCATTAGATTAGTATTTGTTATCCTGCCTTCGGGTGTTTCCCGATTGCTTTTCCCTTATTGTCGCGGGTGACGGAATCGAACCGCCGACCTTTTGGTCATGAGCCAAACAAGCTACCGCTGCTCCAACCCGCTCGGTTGCCATCCGCTGATGGCTGGGCTAAGAAATAATCTTACAGCTGCAAAAATAATGAATAAAAATACATAAACCAAAATATTTTTAATATTTTTGCATACAGAATGTAAAAATATGCAATTTTCAGAGAAAGATAAGTATTCGGGGTTCTTCTTGCCGGACGGCACACCAGTCTATACGCAAGAGTTCGTGCAGGCGCTTCGGGATGAAGATATGAAACATCCGGGTTCGCTAAGGGCGTATATTGCCCAAAAAGGAGCACAGGAGAGAATGCTTGCCACCGATGTGGATATTCTTATCGGCGGTGGCAGCCGCGGCGGGCCCTTGTTAGTAGACACAAGGGTAGTTACGCCTTTCGGTTATCGAAGGATTGGCGACTTGAAGGCTGGAGACATCATCAGCGGGACTGATGGTGGAATGCAGCGTGTTGTTTATCGAAAAGACCACGGTAGGTTACCATCATACAAATTAAAGTTCGTTGACGGGTCAGAAGTGATAGCTTCTTATGACCATCTTTGGAATGTAAGAAAGACATGTTATAGAAGTAAGAAGCGTATTCTCAATGGGCTGTCTTTGAATGAAGAGTACCGTGTTTGGACGACTCAAATGATAGTCGACCATCTTGAAAAGATAAAGAACGGAGAAATCAAAAACGGGAAATTGCTTATCCCGCTTTGTGAACCAGTAAAATTCACACGTTCTTGGGGGGAGCACCATTATAAGCCAGTTTCTTCTCCGTATGTAATAGGAGCCATCCTTGGAGACGGTTGCGTGACAGATATTGTAAGGAGTGGAAGCTATGATGCCATGCTATGCAGCGCAGACCATGGAATAGTCGAAGAGTTTGAGAAAGCTGGATTGGATATGAGCAATTCTTTCCATAAGGAAAACAATGCGGCATGTGATTACAGAATTACGGACGAGCGTCTGAGAAATGACCTTGAAGGTTTGAAGCTGTATGGGCATAATGCATTCTCAAAATTTGTACCTGGCTACTACAAGTTTGGAACGGTAGAGAAAAGAGAAGCTATACTTCAAGGGTTGATGGATACGGACGGAACCGTTGATGAGCGCGGTCACTGCTCATTTGCAACAGTTAGCGAGCAACTTGCTAAAGATGTTAAGTTCTTGGTTAACAGTCTCGGAGGTCTTGCCACAATATCAAAACACGAGAACCATTATGTAAAAGACGGTACGCGCATTAAGGCGAGCGATTATTATGATGTCTATATCAGAATAAAAAACTCAGAAAGATTATTCCGACTTGAGCGCAAGAAATCCTTATGCACAAAGTATAACGGAGGAATAAGCGAGCTCGGAAGACGAATAGTTGATTATGAATATGTGGGAGAGAAAGAATGTTGCTGCATAGCCGTAAATAACACAAACTCCCTCTTCATGGTGGAGGACTTCATAGTCACTCATAACAGTAAATCATTCTCTATGCTCATGCAAACGCTCTACGACATACTTAAACCAGGCATGACCGGACTGCTCCTCAGAAAGGAAACGAAAGACCTCGACTCGCTGATCAACGACTCATACAAGCTATACTCGGATTTCGGTGTTTACAACAAGTCTCTCAACGATATGACCTGGAACTTCAATAATGGAGGGTGGTTGAAATTTTCATATTATGCCGGAAATTATCAAACATTCAAAGACAGATTCCAGGGAAGGCAATACTCCTATGTCGGAATTGACGAGATAACGCAGTGCGAGTACAAGAAGTTCAAATACCTCACGACTGTTAACCGAAACGCATCTGGACTACGTTCGCGATTTTGGGGGACCTGCAACCCTGACCCTGATTCTTGGGTAAGGAAATTCATCGATTGGTGGATTGACGACGATGGATACGCTATCCTTGATAGGTGCGGCCAAGTGAGGTACTGTTATATGGACGGTGACTCCCCGGATTCAATCTATTGGGGAGATACGCGGGAAGAAGTGTACGAGCAGTGCGCGCCTATTATCGATTCTGTTTGGAACGAGCAATACGAGAAGGCGTATGCTAAACTTGGGCTTACCAAACTTGATGTCATCATTAAATCTGTAACGTTCATAAGGGCTGACTTGTCCGAGAATATCAAACTGCTTTCTTCTGACCCGTCTTACCTCGGAAATCTTGCGCAACAGGACGAAGAACAGCGCATGAGGGACTTACAGGCGAACTGGAACTGGAAGGCCGCAGGAGACGACATGGTCAAGTATGAGGATATGGAATCCTTTTTCCATAACGCAATACAAGCAGGAGACGGGAAGCGACGCGCTTCCGCGGACATAGCGTTCACGGGAGGAGACAATTTCGTTATGTGGCTATGGGTCGGGAACCACATACGGGACGTTGTCGTCATGAGGCTTGATTCCAGGACTGTAGTTTCAGTCGTAAAAGCTAAGCTGAGAGAATGGGGCGTTGAGGAGAAGAATTTCACTTATGACATGCAGGGGATCGGTCAGTATTTCAAGGGCTTCTTCCCCGATGCGCTTCCGTTCAACAACCAAATGGCTCCGGTGGCATTGACGAGGGACGAGCGTGAAGGAATAAAATTTCTTTACAAAGACCTTAAAAGCCAATGCGCTTTCTTGTTCTACGAGGACATAAAAGAGGGGAATATATCTATTGAGCGGTCGCTTCTCGAAAGAAAATTCTCCGGGAACGGGTTTAAGAATTGGACACTTGAAAGAATTTTACAAAAAGAAAGAAAGGCTATTAGACGAGACGAGGGCGGAGATGACAGAGGATTTAAGGTTCTCGCTAAAAAGATAGCAAAAAAATATGTGGGCTGGTCGCCTGACTTCATTGAGTCTTGCTATTATTGGGAATATCCGGCCAAGCTCGCAAAAAAGTCGCACACAAAAGTTAAAAACCTATGGATGTTTTAATGAAAAGAGACCTTTGCACCAAGAAGCCTTGGTACAATGTTATGCCGACCGGGTATCTGAGCCATGGCCAGCAGGAGAGGGAAGTCGTTACATCCGACATACCGATGCCGGAAGACAAGCTGAAGGTGATGATAAAGACACAACACGACTTCATACGAGAGTATTACCCGAGTTCGCACAGGATTAACGATCGTTCTGAATACCCCGACGTGTGGAAGAGAGACCCGAATAACCCAAGCAAAGGCTACAAGCAACCTATCAAGCGGTGCTCTTTCGCTTTCCAGCAGCTGATAGCACAGAAGCACGACCTGCACCTGACCGGCAATGATATTCAGTTCGAGATTTCGCAAGGTGACTATTCGCTCGAGAAGGAGGAAAACTACCAGAGTCTCCTTACCACTTTCAAGAGATCATGGATTGACATGGATATGGAAACCCGCTTCTTTGAGGCTATCCACTCTTGGAACGTGACAGGCGACTGCGCCATCGTTGGGTACATCAGTAGCGACGGCGAGGTCGGGGCAAAGGCGTTGTCTTTCTTGAATGGAGATACGCTCTATCCGCAAACTGATCCCATCACCGGAAAGATGGTTGCCTTTGGGCGCTCTTATTACGATTATGGCAAGGAGGGTGAATTGAAGACAGAGTATTTGGAGGTATGGGACGATACTTACCTGTACAGGTTTAACAAGTTTGTCGATGGAAAGGATGACAGCGAGCTGGTAACTGAAATAGGTGACGACTTCGCTGTTTATGGTTTCCATCTCGTATCCAAAAAACCTCACGGATTCCCGTTTGTCCCAGTTGCTTACGCCCGTAGGGAAGACGGCCCTTGTTGGTCGCCTGTGCAAAGGATGATTGAAGATTACGAGGCCGCGTTCTCGCACTTGTGCGAGAATAATGAAGCTTTCGCTTTCCCGATATTCTTCTATCAAGGAGAAGGTGAGGATTTGCAGATAGAAGGCGGAATGAATGGCGCGGTTAAGGCTCTTGCGATGAATGACCCAAACGCAAAGGCTGGCTTCTTGAATGGGACTGACGCTTCAAACGCTTTCGCTACACAGCTCGACAAGGCGTACAACCTGATATACGAATTGTCTTTCACCGTAAAGCCGCCCGAACTGAAGTCTGGCGACCTTCCTGGCGTTGCGTTGAAGTTGCTTTACTCTCCAGCCATCGAGTGCGCAATGAACGATGCGCAGCATCTTCATCCGTTCCTGCTTTCAATTGTGAGGATGGCGAAGTTTATGTCTGGGTATACAAACAATAATACTGCCACAATGATGGCGCTCCCGGTCTATGCTTACATACAGGCGTATATCCACGAGAACTACACGGAGGATATAACAAACATCGCCACCGCCGTGCAGAACGGCTTCCTTTCTCATCAGACTGCGTCCGAGAGATGCCCCCAATTCCCGAAGAACGGAGAGTATGCGAGAATCGTGAGCGAGAAGAAGGAAGAGCAAGAGCAGGACTTGCTGATTGACATCAAGCGCGCCGACGCGGAGACGGAAAACGCCATTGAAGAGGAGGAAGCCCAGGCTCGCATCAACCGGCAGCAAGGCGGAAACGACATCAATACTGGCGGCGGAAGTAAGGCCGGGCGCCCTAACAAGAGCGGAAAGGAATGGGACAAGAACGGCAACAACCCTATAGATGACAAGAACAATTGGAAAGATTGGAATAAAAAGCACTAAGCCATGGACGGGAAAGAGGTGTCATTGAAACGCAAACAGGCGGAGAGGAATGTCAAGGCTCATATTGACAAAATCCTCTCCGATGCCGCATCTGAAATCGCTAAATCGGCGAAAGAGATACGCTTGCCGTCTTCAGAGAGCGTGTTTGAAACAGCGCTTTGGGCCAGGTCTAAGCGAGTGATTGATGAAGCGAGGAATGAAATAGACACTTATATCAAGGAGTATTCGAAGGCGGCCATACTGGTTATTGGAGACAAGGACACTGGAGCGACGGGGAGGCTTCTTAATTCTGAATTGTTCGGCAAGACATTCAAGGAAAGAAGTGAAGAGTATATGCGCTATTTCTTCAGCGACTGCGCCAAGGTAATTTATGCGGCCAGAAAGATGAAAATAAAGTCTGGAGAAATAGAAAAAACTTTACAAAACGAATACAAAGACCCGTATGCAAACGGCACGATAGGAAAAGCTTCGGCAAAGAACATCAACATTCCGGTTGAAAAAAGGAAGCACGGACTTTACAAAGCCGGCTACGGTAACATCGTCAGGAACGCGCAGGGGACAATCGCGATAGCGTGGAGCAGAGAGGAGTATAACTTTGCGAAAAGGAGTGGCGCGATAGGCTTTGTTCCGCACCGTGGATCGTCTTATCCTTGTGACCTTTGCGATAGCCATGCGGAAAGATTTCACAAGATGGGAGACCCTAACGACCCGCCGCCTTTGTATCATTCGAGATGTTGTTGTTGGACTACTTATGTTTACGACAAGGAAAAAGATTAGGATATGGAAGAAAGGTTACAAGCGTCTGCCAGCATGAGGGCAGTGATGGAAAAGACCGGAATAGGAACCGTAGAGGAGCTCATTTATGCCGACCTAAGAAGAATGGGGTGGAGTAAATCCGACGCATTTTATGTAGCGTTTGGTCGCATATACAGGTCTTATACGATGGTCCAACAGCGGAAGCTGCTGAACGAGTATGAAACCAAACCGGCAATCGTTGCAAGGATAAACAATAGCGTGGATGCTGGGGCTGGCACAATCCCGCTTGACGAGCTGGCAAAGGAGACATCTAAGGAAAAGATCCTCAGCGACCTACTTGTGGCAAGGAAACGCTACAAGAGCGGAAGCAAGGAGTGGACGGACCTAACCAAGGCTATTGCAGACTATGCGAAGATTAAGCAGGACGACATCAAGACGGATGAGAAGCCAATGAGGTATTTCCTGCCTGTTCATTATCCCACAAGATGCCAGGATTGCCTCGTTTATCAGCAAAAAAAGAAAAAAGAAACATAACGCTTTGCCGTTTCAACGGAAACAATTAACTTTGCAAGCATTATTTCATAATTCTATGAAATTTAAATGGTTAATAATGAGTGCCGGGAGCAGTGATGCCCTTGGCACTTTCTTTTCTTACTCGTGAGGCTTAACACCTCTCTTAACGATACCTTCCTCTATTACTGACGTCCAACTATCCAAAGCGTCGTCGTTAAACGTTTGGAAGTGCCGTGGCATGACCCCAGTCTCCAATGCGTCCATAATAGTTAGCAGCCAAGACTGAATTGAGGCCATGTCCTGCGCCATGTCGATAATCCTGTCCGTGTTATCCATTCTCCTCACTTTTTTTCAGTTCATTTGACATGGACTTGAGCAACGACTTGTGCTCCTCGCGCTCAAGCTCATCGTCCATCACCTTGCCATTCTCTTCCTCGCCGAGGGTGTCTTTGCCTTTCTCGGAAGCGCGCTTAAGATAGTCCTGCATGGCATTTACCACAGCTGCCTGATACTCCGCGTCGCCAACGGTGCCGGTGTAAGCGAACCATCCGTTTACTATGTTGCCGAAGTTGACCCTTGCGTTGCCATAGTAGGTGTACACGCCTTCGCTGTCCACTGCTACGGGAAGCTCGTCAATGGCCTCGTACATTCCAGTGCCGATGACGAACTCAATTCGCCAGGAGTCTGACATCGTAGAGATGGTGATGTACGGTAGAGACTTGCGGTCCAAGTGCTTTTGGACATCGGCCGGGATGTTGCTGGCCTTTCTGAGCTTTTTCAATTCGGCCGATGTTAGTGACTTCGTGTGCTTGAGAACGTAAAAACCGCCAAGCATAACTTTCTTTCCAAACGGTAATTTCATATCTAATCCTCCGTAATAAATGAATCTTCGTCTTGTGAATAATCGTGCGCCGCCTCGTTGTCATCATGGATCATGTCTATGAGGATAGACTCTTTCAAATCCCTCGCATACGCTCCGTAGCAAACAAAAACCACTCCGTCAGCCATCCTGCGCTTGGTGAATCCGAGAGCTTGCAAAGAGCGCCCAAAAGCTATCTTTGATGGAACCGGCCCCGAATCGTTGTCATTGCAGAACCTTGTGAAGCTTTCGTACATTTCGGCAGCGGAGATTTCCTCCTTGTTCTCGTTTGGAGCTATCGCTGTTCCACGCAGGTGATAGGCCATCGTCCATGCAGACGCAGGATTTGTCGGAAGCAGGGACATGATCTTTGTCTTGATATTCGCGTCGGTGGCCGGGAAATGGAAATGCCTGCGGCGTATCTCCTTTGCACCCCTGAGAACCCAATTGAAAACGCCAGGAAGCTCACTGTCGATAATCTCCTGCGAAAGGTTCGGATTCTGTTTCCACCTCGGTACCGTCTTCGTGAAGTTGACGAACTGTAGTCGCCGGACAAACCCGTGTGTCCCCTCGTTGATGTTTGGAAGCTCATTGAGGCTGAATATGAGGTACGGGCAGCTCTTTGATATGGCAATATCCTCTCCGAGCAACCTGTACGGGAACGGCTCGCCGCTCACAATCCTCTTGAACATGGCAGTATTCTTCAGACCAAACTTCTTGGGGTCGGAGTCTGACGACCAGTTGAAAACGGCGCTCCTGATAGCCGCTCTTCCTCGAAGACCCTCATCTCCGTCAGACGTCATGGTGTCGTAGTCTATCGACGTGATGTGACTTCTGCCAAACAAGGCGCACATGATATTGAACAGCACGCTCTTTCCGTTGGATCCGCTTCCGAGCATGATAAGGCATAACTCAACGGTGCTGCGCGGCCCGTCGTCGCGCTTGAAGGCATAAGACGAGCGCACAAGACCAAGCCCAAGGAACATCTGGAGTACGTCCCTATCCATCTTCTCCGGCAGGGCAAAGCGGAGGTAATCCATGAATTTCGGAGCGGTAGCATCGGGGTTGTAAGCGTACGGCCGATAGTCAAGGACATGGTATTGCCTGCTGAACTGGCACGTCCTGCCCATATCGGACGGCTTCTTTCCGCTGAAATCCACCACTTTGTTCCTGAACGCCACGAGGTCGTTGCGTACCTCAAGCTGGTTATAGGCTATAATTGTGTCAAGGAACGCCTCCTTGCGTAGCGTCTTGTTGGACATCACGTCGGCTATGCCAAGCGAGGCCATGAGTATGTCGTACGCCTGGCAGACGGCAAACTGAGTGGTCGGCTCGTACACCTTGCCGTTGAAAGCGTAAAGCTTGTTGTCTACGGCCATTACGCCGCATTTCTTGGCGAAAGCCCTCAACGTGGCGTCGAAGGCTATCTTCTTCCTGCGCCACTGGTCGCTGTCCTTTCTTCCCCAAGGCACCGCAAACTGCGCAAAACCGTAGCTCGCTTCCTTTGCTTCCGTATAGAACTCGTTGACGAGTCTGTCAATAATCTTTCCCTGGTTCATTGCTGTTATTCTCGTTATGATTATCCAACTCCATGACGGTCAGAATCGCATAGTTGGCAAGGTCAAGAAGACTATCCTTCATGCCTTCGCCTTTCACCTTTTCCTCGTCCTTCATGAGCGACTTGACGCGCGCCAGCTTCTCGGCCATGTGCCCATAGGCGTATATCATGCCGCACTCGTTGAAGAGGTTTGTAAAGCTGTTGCCGTAGTCGTGGTTCTTGGCCTTGTATGTGGCAAGCATGTTGAAAGTTATCGTCTCAAACTGCTTCTCGCCGAAAATGCCGCCTACGTCTTTCTTTCTACAGAAATGTTCCTTGTAGTACGTCTCTATTCCAGGAGCAATTGACGCTTCTTCGCACAAGAGCTTACGGGTAACATAAATCACCTCGAAAAACGGCTCTGTTTTTATGTCGGCATCCAAACGTCGCAGTCCTATGCGGTGATCCTTGTCGCAGCCAATGATTTCGAAAACCTGATTAGACTGGTTATTGCTATAGAACTTGAAGATAAAGCCGCCAATATCAAACTGATGGAGGACATCCTCTGCCAACAACGTTATCTTCTCGCATTCAGGGAACACGACAAGCAACCCCACATTAATATCTTTTTCGTCAATCATAAGCTATTCCTCCTTGTCTTTGTCTTTAACTTCGATGAAATCTCCGTCGCCAAGGCGCGCCCTGTTCACGCACCCCGCTATCCAGCCGAGAAGATACGCGCTCGCCTCGCCCCCGTGCTCCATTCCTATGGCGTTCTCCATGTCGTCACAGGCGTGCGATGATTCGTGGGCGCAGACGCTCATCCGCATGTCCTTGGCGGACTGAAACGACATGAGGACACCGATGCTGTTGTCGGACTTCCTCACCACCTCGTCGTAGGTCACGCCGTAGTACTCCTTCTCGGTCTGCTCGACACCCTCAAACTCCGAAGATGCGACATCGCGCAGGTCGTAGCCGATGTGAACCCACAACTTCCTGGGGTATATGACAGGGTCATACTCGTAATATCCTCGTTTCTTCATATTCTCAACTATTTTTGTTTGTGCAAATGTCCGCAGTGGTACTTACTGCACAACGGGCAGAAATAAGGCCTGTAGCTCAACGCCTTCAACCTCGGGTTCTGCTGCAAGAACTCCCAGGCATCATCCTCTGTCTCGTATGCCACCTTCGACTTCCAGCCGTTTGAACTCTTGCGGACCCAGTGACGGGGATCCGGCTTGAAGGGAGGACGCTTGTTGTGGTAACGCCATCCCATGTCAGAAGTCCTCCGTTATCACTACTGAACCGTTGTCGTAGCTGACCGAACACTCCCAGCTGTACCTAACGCCACAACGATCGGAGAGCATTATCTCGGCACCGCTGTTGGCATGAAGGAACTGGACGTCGGAGAGCATGTCGCCTTTGCTCATGGCTCGCGTGCATGAGCAGAACAACAGCTCGGTACGGTTGTGCCTGCATTGGCAGGAACCGATGTTGTGAAGCGTCCCGTCACTCTCTATGTAAACAATCAACGCGTCGTCAGGAGCGGACTTGAAGGCGCCGCTCGACACAAGCTCTTTCTTCGTCATCTGATAATACCAATTCTATTCATGCAAATTAATGCAATTATTGATGTCGATTGCAAAAATATGAAAAAATATCCAGATATTCAATATTTATACAAGAGGAAAATGAACGGAATGTACAAAAAATCGACATAAAACACCCTATTTTAATATGCTATACCTATTTCGCTTGTACATTTAATACCATAACTATATAAATTAACCAAAATATTACAAAATACTTGTATTTACTTAGATATACTATACATAAAACATTCACTCCTATGAACAATAATATTCATTATAGGGTATTTCTAACCCCAAAGTCCGCAAAATGCCCCAAAACGACTTAAAATGCCTAAAAGTGTACATCGGGAGACATAATAGACGAAAATAAACGGCAAAAAAAATGGAGAAAAAATAAAAAATAAAAAAAATATAAAATCCTGTGTATGAGGTAACTACGCGCTTTGCCCTCCATGCCACGGGGGGGGCGGGTGTCGGTTGTTATACCATATAACAACCTGTTTCCAGTGTCAAGAAAACGGAAGAAAAGACTTGACAAAGTAAAGAATGTTGACAAACCCTTCATGCCGTATATTTTAACATTTACCCGTATATCTATACATATAGTGTTAAATTGCCCGTTATTGTATAACATTCATTAAGAGTGCAAAATGTGTAGATATTTTACCAAATTTATAAACATCTAATTATCAATAACTTATGATGTTTTGTAATGATATTTGGCCATTACAACCTAACGAGCTGAAAACTAACAAGTTAAGTTATTTAGTGTTATTATTACACACAAACACAACAACCTCATATTCAGCAAGTTACGCAATATCAAAAGTGTATTAAGTACACTTAAAAGCCATTAATAGGCAATAAATCGTTACAATATTTTGGCGGTTATTGGCTTTGGTTTCAGTCTGTAAGCAAACAACGCCTTATTAACATCACTTTCTTTCGTAAAAAAACGCTACAATATATATACGCAAAATAATTTATAAGTAGCTGAAAGACAAGTAGTTACGCAAAGGTTAAAAGGCTAAAAAATAATGATATTCTAATTTATTTTCGTTACCTTTGCTATCGCTAAAGCGTTAGCAAGACAACATTATAAACCATTTAAACAAGTGACTTATGAAAAAGAAGACTTTTCAAGACGTTTTGGAGAACACAACGGCCGTAACGGCTCGTGTGGACGTGCTCAACATCTCTCGTACAGAGATTTTGCGAGAGGTTCAAAAGGAGAACCCATCAAGCGATTATGCGGCCATGAATGCCATTTGGCAACGTGTGCAAGTCGCAAAAACAGAGTTAAACGTTGCCGTTGATGCCTATTTGCTCAATACGGGCAAAGGGCGTGCTATCAATTTTGAGCTGGTGCGGCATGGTGTTAAGGCAATAGCCACAGGGTTCAAAGCTAACAAGTTTGTGGAGTGGTTCGATAACCACTATGACAAGGACTCTTTCAATGATGCCTGTTTTTCTGTTTCCGTTTTGGCTTCCAAAGTGTTAGAACTCTACAAAGAGTTCCAGGTTTGGGGTGGTGAACTGAATGAAGCACGTAACAAACGGATATCGCTTAAGGCTCGAAAGGCGGCGGCACTTGAGGCTCTAAGACAAATAGAGGCTGAAGAAAAGGCGGCCAAAGCGAAGGGCAAATAATCCTTCCTGGCATCCAATTACATGGAGACCGTATAAACGGCCTCCATGTAATTTTCACCAGATTCAAAAGATTTGGTGCGGGTACTCATGCCCTTATTTTTCCCCACACATTTCTCAAGCCTTGTCGTGGCGTGTGGGCTTACCCCATGAAGGACTGAAATTCTCCATGGGCAACTAATTGGGAAAGAAAAGCTCCTCGGTAAATTGAGAGTGCGAGAGGCACACCGAGACGGAGAGAGATGGCACGCGCTGCCACCAGAGACACCCGTCCGAGAGGAGCGAGGAAAATTCCTCACCTGAGCGTCGAATGAGATGAGACGGCGGGACCGCAGGGAGTTTGTATCACATAGCGATGTGAGAGTTTGAAGAGAGAAAAATCATAATTCATATTCTATGCGTGTCGTGAGCGCAGCGGGCTGGTTACCCGTAAAATCACGGTGTGCGTGACCACGGTCCGCAGCGTACCAAGGCGCACACTGTTCACGCTGACTGAAAGCGGTTGCCCGTCATCCGCGCGAGACGTCTGTCTCCTCAGTGAAAAACGAGCTGCTCGCAGAAGCAATAAATCTGTAGGGCGTGAGCCACGTGGTGAAGACGATAAAGACAAAACGTGGTGCCAAGATGCACGTCCTGGCTTAAATCGGGGCTGAGAGAAATCCCAGCCCTCCTATTTATTCACCATTTAAATTAATAGAATTATGAAAGCAATTAACAAGAAGAATGTAGCAGAGGTAAGAAACGCAGTGAACGACTTCAACATGGGATTTTTGACCCGTGCCCAGTTCGCAGGATTGTTGGCAAGTGCGAGAGCTCCTTACGTGGGGCGTGTGCGTAACTTTGTGATGTACGTTGCAGATAGAATCTACATGCGTGCGAACAACATCGGAGCTGTTTCTTTCTGACATTCAGCCAAAATTCAAGCCTGCATTTCCGTGTAGGCTTTTCTATTCACCAAACAAATTAGAATTATGAGCACATTGAGATTAGATTGCAGAAGCGGAAGAGCGATGGAATCGTGTATCGCCGACTTACAGACGATATACAGCCACGTAGAGTTCATGAGCTACAACGGCAAAAAGTTGGTTGTGGCTGTTTTAGCCTAAAATCTGTAGCCAGTACGGTAATTGTCGTGCGTGGCTACAGTACGATAATTAACCAATTAAATTCATATGATTATGAGACAAGTCATCTATTCGTGCGCCATTATGGTGCTTGGCACCATTCAGGCGTTGCCGTGCGTGTTGTTGTTCAGCAGTACGATAATTGCCTTCGTGCTTGGTGTTTTCTACACACTTGCGCTTGGCTATTTCTGGAGCAGTACGATAATTGGCAGATGGTTCTTTCGTGAGCTGTGGCGTTCCACGCTGCGCCTGGAGAATTTGCTGTCGCCCGGTTTGCGCTGAGCTTGGGAAGTACGATAATTGCGCCTGCGGACCTTTGAGCCCAACCGCTGCCCGTTTTGTCGGGCAGTACGATAATTAACCTTCAAAATCAAAATGATTATGAGTACGATAAAGATTTCAGGAGAGAGCCTGCGTTCATTCAGCAAGTCACGCGGCTGCGTTCACACGATGGAGCGCGGTGACGAGTTTACCGTCATGAAAGTGAAGGAGCTCAAGCAGGGCGAATATTTCAAGCTCAGTCCGAACGGCCGTGTCTACGTGCGCGGCTATTACGAGAGGAGCGAGCGGAAGTATGAGTGTTACCTGTTCGACGACGTGAACCACGAGACGTTTCTGCGTGGCGACCGTGAGGTGATAGTTGGTTTCGACTTCTGAGCCAGACGCCCATATGTGGAGCGGTTATCCGTGAGCGGTCGGCGCTTGTTGAGGTTCGAGTCCTCGCACGGAACAAAGACATCATTAGTCTTAGGTGGAACTTACGGATTTTCGGAAACAGCTACCTTTGAGCCATTCTGCCACCTCTAAACAAAGAAATGACTGAAAGCGGAGCGGTGAGGCGAACACTAAACGCAGCAGAGGAAAGGGGCTGCTTAATTACTCCGCCGGCAAATCTTGGTGAAGCCGTTAAATCACAAGACGCGAGAGCACACACGCTAAAGCTAAAATTGCATGGTCTTCACCACCGTGCAACCATTAACCATAAAACAGCAATAATTATGAAAAAGTTTGTGATTTTCGTGTGTGTGTTTCCCCTTGTTCTCATGTCTTTCGGCAGCAGGTCAAGGGCTCAGCTGGAGATTGAGCGTAAGGAAATGCGTGAGGATGTTCGCCAGCTGATGAACGACATGGACAGCGTTGGCGACATGGACAGGTATGGCGGCAGCGACTACTTCGAGCGGTTGCACGCTTTCGCATACGACGAATAAGCCGGAAATGGTTGCCGTGGTAAATGGCAGCCTCCATTATTAACCGTAAAATACAGAATAATGAGAAAAGAATTTATTGTCGTGAAGACCTTCCCTAACGGAAACAGTTACGCTGAGCGTTCTTTTGAAAAAGAAGAAGACGCATTAAAGTTTGCCGAGCTTCTGTCCCTTGACGTGAGTTTCGGCACGTACAACGTGGCCAAGATCATAACAAGCAACGAGGGTGCGGAATGAGCACGATGAGCGTTGAATGTGCGGGCCTGTTTGAGGCCGAGCTCACCATTGAGCGCATGCAGGAGACGTTCTCCCATGTTGAATTTGTGAGCTATGCGGACTGCAAGTTGGTTGTGGCCTGTGTAGAGTGAGCCTAATTTGGGCAGTGCGATAATTCGCACTGCCTTCTATTAACCAAAACAGAATAATCATGCTAAGAGACAAGAATTGTGACAGGAATTTTGAGCGTTCGCTCATGTATGAAATCAACCGTGTGAAGATTGCGTCCAGAAAGATGCACAGCGCTCGCATGAACGGACTCGTTGACCCTCGCGCAGAGAACCTTCTGCACTCGGCAGTTTTAGAGTTGGTTGCCATTGCGTACCACGACTGAAGCCAGAATTGCCCGTGCCAAATAACGGCACGGGCTCTTTATTAACCAAAACAGAATAATTATGAGCAAAACAAAAATTGCAGGTATTGACAGACCTTACACTCCCATAGACTTGGGGAGAATTATCTACGACTACATCGTGGATGGAGACTGGGCAGACAAGGCATGCCTCGATTATTTTATCCCTGAGCAGCTTGACGAAAGAGAGATTGTGAGCGAGGGGTTCGATTCGTTTTCAATCACGACGTTTGGCTGCAACGAGGGCATATACACAGACTTCTGTATTGAGTACAGAGGGAAGGAGAGAATAAGTCTCCTTATTGCCAAGACCCTTTGGGGAAATGAGGAGCATTACGTAAAGATGCACGAGATGGCTGCTCACGTTTGCTACAAGTTCGATGAGTTTGTAAGAAAGAACTTGGACAGATTCATGTGGAGCGGTTTTAGCGTCTCCTTTGTAGATAGCAACGGAGAGGAACACGACTACGTGATTTGCGGAAGCATGGAGCGAGTGGCATACAACGCCAACAAGCTTCGTAAGGATCACGGTGCTGTGAAGGTGTTTTACGTGGACAATTACACACGCAAGAAACACGAGTACAAGTTTTAGTCAAACCGCCCCATGCGGCAAAGTCCCATGGGGCTCATTGTACAACCATTTAAAATTACGAGATTATGAGTTACATGTATGAACAGAAGGAGATTGGAGATTACAGAATCTCCGTCTACCAGGACGATGATCCATTGTGCCCCTACACCGACATTGATTTGGTTGGTAAATTCATCTATGAAAACAGCGGATGTTGCAGAGGCAATCTGGACGAGTACGGCCATGACAAGGATATTGACGATGTCCTTCATCTAATGGTGCTCGACCATATTCCCAACAAGACCATCATCGGCTATATAAACGAGCATGTCCGTGATTTGAGTTTCCAATATGACAAGAGTCGGCACATGTGGATATTATATAGGGCTTGCAATCTCGGTCGCACAGACGAGCGATGGAGAGAGGTCTTGGAATACACGCCCGACGATGTTAAGAACAACTATCTCGACTACGTTGTCAAGGAGCTTGATGTTGGCGATCTTGAGTATCTCATGGAGTTTTGCCAGAAGGAGATTGCTTTCACTACATGGAGCAGCCGCGGCTATAGCCAGGGCGACTGTGTGGAAGGTTTCGCCTATTGCGACAAGAAGCGTTTCCTGAACTATTTCCCAGATGAGAAAGACTGGCGCAAGCGTGCCGTTGAAGCGATGCAGCAGGAAGCCGAAGAAATCGGCAAGTGGTTATGGGGAGACGTTCTCCTCTACACCCTCGAGAAGAAAGTCCATTACATCAAGACGTTCCCTGGAACCGACAGGGAACCGGAGGACGGCTACGAATGGGAGATGGTTGACTCTTGCGGAAGCTATTTCATTGATGACGCAGACGACCTCATTGACCGTGTTATCGAAGAGAACGGCCTCGTGCCTAAGAAAACCGCCTAAAATGCGGGGGAGCTTGCACGCTCCCTTTCTATTCACCAATAAACGAGAATTATGAACGAGAAGATCAAGAAGCAGCTCAAGGGCTGCAATGTAGTTTACAAGATTGGCAGGACGATCATCTGCTATCGTTGTGGAAATAGTTATTTCATCGGGAAGCCCTCCGATCGCACCGTGCTTGGAGCTACGGTGGAATCGGAAGATGTTGCAGACGAGCGTTGCATGGAGATTTGCGAGAGACGTATCCTCGCAGAGATGAAGTACAACAATCCTGTTGCGTACCATGCGAAAATGGTGTTGGACGCCTTGTCCAGCGAACTCTGAAAAAGCCTAAGAATGGTAGCCGCTTGGCTACCTACAGCAAACCAAACTTTTACAATTATGATTATAGACGAGATTTTAGAAAGAGGCTATACGCCTACATGGAACGCAAGCGATTTCAAGGATTACGTCCTCAAGGAGGCGGATATGTTCGGAATGGATTACTTTGCCGAGGCTTTCGATGAGCCAAACGACGATCTCAGGGAGATAAAAGTCAAGAAGGCTCTCATAAGATACATTCTTGACGAAGACTACAACACCGACATCATCCGCCAAATCCTTATTGTGAATTGGACTTAGCCAAAAGGTCAGGGAGCAATCCCTGTGCCCATTATTAACCAAAAAGTATAAGAATATGCAAATAGCAATTATGAACTACGCTACCTCCGAGGTACGTGTTATCTGTGGATGCCCAGACGAGTGGGATGAGGAAGATATTGAAACATATCTCTACTCAGAGGAAGGTCTTGGCCTTAGAGAGTCCGACTGCTTCTATATGGCAGGAGATGCGATTAACCTAAAACAAGAGGCATACAAGCCAAAAACAAAGGGAGGCTAACCTCCCTTACTATAACTAAAAAAGTAAAGATTATGAAGTATTATGTATCAGTAACAGAGACCTTAAACAAGGTCGTTAGTGTAGAGGCGGAGAATGAAAGTCAAGCGATGCAGCTCGTGCAGGACGCCTACAATAACAGCGAGATTATTCTTGGCTCTGACGATTACTGTGGAGCAGAACTTGAGGTCGAAGATGACCAGGGTTTCTACAGATGCGAAGAGGAAGATGGCCCTGTGTATCAGGAAATCAAGCCATAGCCAAATTGGGGGGAGAGTATTCTCCCTTACTATAACCAAAACGTTAAGAGTATGACAGAAAAAGAAAGATTAGTAGAGGCTATTGTGTGGCACGTCAACTTTAGATTGAATGGATCCGGGGAGATGTACGTCATAAATGGCAAGATAGGATGGGTTGGCGTTGCGCACGAGAATAATGCCGACTTATCGTTCCTTGAAATGATAGGAATAAAGATTCCGCCATGTTGGGAGGAAAAGCATTGGGTTGTAGGCCAGTCTAATTTCAGTCTATTCCTGACAGGCGAAATCTACGAGAAGGTTATAGAGGACTTCGCAAAACACAAGCACGCCTAAGTGTGGGAGGGTGTAACCCTCCATCGCAATAACCAAAGCAAGAAGAATTATGAATGAAGACAAAATCCTACAAATGTTCTTCGAGCCCGAGCGTTGGCAGTATGCCATCGACAAGGGTCTCGTGATCAGCCGAGTCAAGTTTCACACCTATCGGCATTCGACTTGAGATTGGCTGAGGGACCTTGTGAAGACGCACAAGGCAGGCAATATCTACTAACTATCGTTATGTGCCAGTCCGTATGACTTCCACAGGCGGCGCACACCGCCAAGGATTGATAAACGGCAACGTTTATGCGACAGGTCTCTAACCAGACTCTGATGCTGCGCATCACTTGCACTCAGAGTCTGGCGACTACCTGTAGCTAATCAAGGAATTATACCCATGTGCCGAGCCGTCGGTCAGTCCAAGAGCTATCGCAAGCCGAAAAGGACACACGAGAAGACGGGACTTCAATAACCAGAGCCAAACAGGCGGGGCCCTTACACCGCTGTTACCGTTGCAGGGACCCGCCTATGTTTCTGGTTAAATCAACAAAATACAGATATGCAACAGGTCTTTGAGCGTGTCCACAAAAAACAAGGGTATATAGGCCCGCGCAGAAAAGATTGAAGTTTCACCTACGCCGCATTAATCCAAGGCGCCTTGTCTTGCTTTCGCTGACAGGCGCCTCAGTCGTGCGGCGCATTGATCGTAAAATTACACGCACTATACATCCCATTGATTCTGCGCAACAATATGGTTATTGCGAGCCGAACAATGCGCAAGGAGGGTAAATTCATAAATACTGTTAGTAGCATCCTGATCTCTCCGGTAAGGTTAACCGGTTAGGATCATTCTCATATAAGCTCTTTATATCAGAACGATATAGCGAGGCACACAGCCGAGAGCCACATTAGCCAAACAAGCCAGCCATAGCGCTGGCCGCTACACATAACTCGATTTGTTTAAATGGTGAAAAGGGGGTCTGTCGTGAGACACGCCTCCTTCTTTCATTCCTAATATTAACCAATTAAAGTTTTAGAATTATGAGCAAAAGAATTTACTGGGTGTTGACAAAGGAAAACATGGCAAGGCGCATCGCAAAGGCACAGGCTGCCTACGATGACGCAGTTGGCAACGTGGATAACCTTCACGTTAGCATCAGCGATGGGAACATCAAGTTAGGCGCCATCCCCTCCGTTTCCCTCATTCCTGTAATGGACTGCGGGAACTGCGGTCTATGCAGCAAGTCCTGCTATGATCTACGCAACGACCTCATCTACAAGGGAGTCATTAAGTCCAGAGCGACGAACTCCGCAATCCTCCATGAGGATCCAGAGCGTTACTTCAAGGAGATAGACGGATACATCAACTACAGATCCCCTCGCGCCTTTCGCTTCCACGTTGGCGGAGACATCAAGGACGAGTGGTATCTTGGGAAGATGTGCGAGATTGCGAGAAATCACCCCGAGACGAAGTTCTTGACATTCACCAAGATGTTCAAGGTGTGCAACGGATACCTCGACAAGGGCAACGTGATCCCCGAGAACTTGCATATCCTGTTCTCGGGATGGCTTGGCTTGGACATGCCGAACCCGCACGGATTCCCTGAGGCGCACCCAATATTCGAGAACGGAACGTCAGCTCCCGAAGGCACGATGCTCTGCTCAGGAAACTGCACGGAGTGCCTAAAGGAAGACAGGCTCTGTTGGAAGATAGGAAAAGGACAGGCTGTCGGATTCCTCGCCCACTAAGCCAAAAGCCCTCTTCGGAGGGTCCCATTTGTTTAACCAATAAATTGTAAAGATTATGAATGATTTTTTGAAGTATGCAGAAGAGATAGATTGGAGTTTTAGCATATCAGAGTCTCCAAACGAGGGACATACTTGTGTAGAGCTGGAGAAGCAATCACCACAAGATCAAGACTTCATCGTTACCATCTGGTTCGAGACTGATAACGAGTGCGACTTCGCAGACAAATTGGAGGAGTACTGGAGAGGCCTTGACCCAAGCGAGGAGGCTATCAACTGGATAGGTCCGGACGGACATGGAACGAATGGTGCACCTTACGACCTACAGGGCATCATTAACGACATGGTTGACTGCAAGGAGATGCTGCGAGAGTTGGTGGTGGCATTCCATAACCACGCCTACCCGGACAAGAAGTTCGAGAACTACAGGAACGGCCTGACTTGCAGCTGCGACTGCTATGATTTCGACGACGGAGAGTTGCTGGCTATATCCAATATTCTGACATCCATCGAGAATGCAAGAACGTATTCCTCCTACATCCACGGCGATTCTATCAGATGTGAGTTGGACGAGATGTTGGAGAGATTCAAGAACCAGGTTAGAGACAAGTTGGAGAAAGCCTTAACCAACCGCAATTAGCCAAACCAAAGCCGTGATGTTTTGTCACGGTTTCAAACGAACCAAAAATATTGAGATTATGGATAAGAAAGTAAGATTAGAAGTAGGCTACTACGAGTGGCACTTGGTTGACGAGAACGGCAAGATTCTCCTCAACATCACGGATACGGACATCGACTACACGAAGACAGCCAAGGAGCTCTTGGAGGCCATCGACAATGTGTGGGAGGAAGCATACGATGCAGTAGATAGAAACATCGAGTTCAACGGCATCAAGCAAGACTACCTGGACGATGACTGGAAGTTCGTGGTTGCGAAGAAACTATTCGAGCACTTTGGCTACGACACGACGTTCCTGGCGAGAGTGGAGAAATTCAGAGACGAGGCCTTGTCGCTCGGCTATTTCTTGCAGGGCTTAGGCATCCTCGACTGGTATATCCTGTTCGAGGCAGCCAAAGAGAGTTAAATCCGAGTTAAAAACGGCAATTACTAATCAATTTAACGAGAATATGAAAAGAATAGAAATGACAACTGAGGAGTGGGCTACTTTGATACCTGCTCCGATTGATGAGACCAATGTTTGCCTGGATGTTTTGCTTGACGCGATGTTTGACAATCACATACATGCCGACATCGGGAAAAAGTCGGTTGGGTTTGCCCTCACTGTCACGACTTATGCGGAATGTTACTCGAATATTCTTGAAGTCCATCCATTCACTTCCTTTATTGACATGGACGGATGCCATTTCAAGACATGGGCGAAGTCTATCGTGAATCGGCTTACAGATGTTGACGTATCCGATTGCGAAGACTGCGTGCTGACGTTCCTTGACGACTGCGATGGGGACTCTGGCCTCGTGTACCGTGTTGTGATTAGACCGGATAATTTCATTCATATCAGCGTAAAGCACAACATGAAGATACCTTCACTCATAGATTGACTGTTAATTAAGTGTTAAAAGCAGGAAAGTGTAGGTTGTTATAATATAATATACCTACCTTTGCGGACGTGAAACCAATAACAAGACTATGGCGAAAATAACAACTGCTCAAGACCTTTTGAAGGAGAAGGGATATGTAGCGAACAAGTTCGATACGAACGGGTTCCTTGAGGCTGTCGCGGATTATTTCAGAGAGCACGAGGTAAAGGACAAACTGCTGCTTGTGAGTTACAGGTTTCTTGACGTGAAAACCGATGACGAAATTTTGGAGCTGGCGATGAAGACCAAAGAGGATTGGAGCGTCTTCTCGCGTCCATACAAAGAAGCCATTTACTGGCGACTTTCAACCGGAAAGGCCGGAGGGTGGAAAGCTCAAACAAAGGACGGGGAATGCGACAATTGCGTTCCGGCCGGTTTCGACACGCTTCTTGACGAATACACCAGCGGGTTCAATATTCGTGATATTGAGCGTCCTCGCATCGTTGTTGACTCCCCTTACTTCAAGAACGCCCTTTCCCTCCTGCAAATCATGGGAGGGTACGTAGTAGAGAAGAAGAAGAGGCACGGCATCGATACTGCACTTGTGTCCTTGATTTAGCGGAACGGGCGTGGCCTGCAAATGGCCGTGCCTTCATTATTAACCAACAATATTTCGAATATGAAAGAACTTACAGACGAACAGAGGCGGAGGTATTCATCCGCCATCCGCCACGGATTCCTGTCCGTCATGAACCCGCAATGGCACTCGTTCAGCGGCACCTGGTGCAGGAAGCATCCAAACAGGGTTAGCACGCTTGTGCGTCTGCGGGACATCTTGGGCAAGAACCCCGACTGGGACGATTTGACCGACGATGTCCTTTCCGACCTTCGGGAGAACATGATGGAAGAGATTTCGCCGAACAGCGTCCGCACGATATGCGCGGAGTTGAAGGCTGTGCTCAACAGGAACAAGGCGACAAAGCCCATCCAGTCAAAGACCTACACGTCAATTCTGAGTGTCAAGAAGACAATCACGAAGAATGTGTACCTGACGACCTCCGAGATCAAACGATTGCACTTGTATGAGCCTGACACGGATCTTGAAAAATACGTGAAGGCTATTTTCATGCGCGAGTGCCTTACTGGCGCCCGCTGCGTTGACTGCCATCGTTTTTCAATGGCGAACGTCCACGAGATTGACGGAATCAAGTACATCACTTACGTGGCACAGAAACACCCCGTAGAGGTATCTGTGCCCGTGCACAAATGGCTTGAGCCATATCTCGTGGACAATTGGCCGGACGAGTTTAAAAACATGCGCGTAGACCATTTAAATGAGCGCATCAAGGAGCTTTGCAGGAAATGCGGCATCGACGAGCGAACAACAGTCTTCAGCCAGGGTAAATCGAAGACCGGGAAGAAGTACGAGTTTGTGACGAGCCACACGGGGCGCAGGTCTTTTGCGACCAACCTGTTCCTGCGTGGGTGTCCGCTTGACCAGATAGCCATCATGATGGGTCATGTCAATGGGAACACCCCGAACATCACCATGACCGCGAACTATATCTGCGCCAAGCGCAGCATCAGCAAGGCGGTCATAAACCTTTTCAATTAACCATTCAGCCCTCGACATCACGGTTAAGTCAGGAACTATGAAGAAAATAGAATTTGTAGGAGGCGTTGCACCCGAGCTGGCGCAAGTAATCGAAGATAACAATATTGTTGCCACGTGTGTTGACGGGAACGTTTGCGGGATAAGCGACGAGGATTATTCCAAGTTGAAGCATGTGGCTCCTGCTGCATGGGACGGCAACGACATCGTAGATGTAGACGTGTTCACTGTCTATTACAACAACAACGTTGAGGTTTTCAAGATTAAAGAGTTTCCAACGCTTGAAGAAGCCAAGGCTTATTGTGACGACGAGACGAGAGGCTACGACGAAGTGGCCGACGGTGACAACGACTACGAAGGCCGCAGCAACAATTTCCGCTATGAGGTTTACGATGGTGAGCCTATAGAGGAGTTCTTTGATGAGGACGGGGAAGTGGACGACGAGAAGACCGTCTTCAAGGAACCCGTGTATCAGACGAAGCAGTATTATTGCGACTAAGCCCCGATTTAAGCTTTCTGACGGCCTTTTGCGGCGGTGTGGATAAGTTGTCCACATGGCGAGTGGAAGGCCGTTAAATCGAAAATAACGCCGTTTTTCGGCATTTTTAAATATAACTCATTAAAAACACATTCAAGAATTATGAAAAAGTACAATTTGGTCAAAGTTGAGAATGGCAAGGAAGAAGTCGTGTTGGAGAACGTTTCTATTGAACTTGCAATTGCCTACGTTAATGTGCGCAAGGCAGACGGTCTTGTGAGTGTCAACAGCCTTGATGTCGTTCAGCAGATGAACGTCGAGGAAGAGGGCAACGTCGTAGTCTTCAAGGCGTACGATGCAGAGCCGGCATGGGAAGACAAGCTGACGAAGAAGCCGCAAGAGTAAGCTCTCGTCATCACCGCACCCCGCTCGCCTTAGTTGGTTGAGCGGGGTGTCTTTTCCATTCCTTTCGCAAAAGAGGGGGCTTTGGGGGGAGTTCCTGTAAGAAAAAAATCATGTCACTCTTTTAGAGCATGTTCAACTCTTTTTGAGGTTATGGCGAATTTTTCGGAGCGTCATCGAATTGAGAGAAATGAGAGAGAAATGAGAAAACGAGAAAAAAGAACCAAAAAAGAGTAAAAGAGAAAAGAGAGAAGCAAAGAGAGGCAAACAAAAAGAAAAAGAAGCAAAAAGAAAATATATATAATAATTATAATAAATATATTAAATAAATATAATTATAAAAATATATATATTAAATATAATATACTATCAGTTGCGTAAGCTAATACGCGTGTGCGCACGCGCGAGAGGAAAAGTTTTTGGTATTGTCAATATTTGCGAATATTTTTTGCCCGATTTTGAAATTTTGCCGAGCGATTTTTTGCGTTTTCGTTTGGCCAGAACTGAAATCTTTCGTATCTTTGCAGCGTTCAATAAATATATCGGCGAGGTTGGAAGCTCTGCCGAAGACGGTGGGGCATTTTTTATGCTCGACAACTTTTTGGTTTAAGATACTTGGGCGCATCACCCTTTGACTGCATTGTAATGGTGTAGTCGTGCTTCCCGATATAGGCATTGAACGAAAGGGCAATGATGCGCCCTTTATGTGCATCTTAAAGTTTAACGTTCAAAAATATATCGAAATGAACGAAAATTTGATTTTAACTAAGGAGAGCGTCCCTTCTGACATTGAACGCTACTTCCGTGGCGTGTTGGCATTAGACCAGCAAGACAAGGTGTTTTCAGTAAACCTTGATGATGTCTGGCAGTTGGCTTACACTCGCAAAGATGCAGCTGTAAGAGCCTTGAAAGCTAATTTTATCGAGAATGTTGATTATTTGCCACTCCCCCAAAATGTGGAGCGGTCAAACGATGGGACATTTGTAGGTGGCGGTATCGAATATTTTATTACTTCCGCTTGCTTGGAGTATTTTGTTGCTCGCAAGGTTCGCCCAGTATTCGAGGTTTATCGCAGAGTGTTTCACCACGTTGCGAACAACATTCAGCAGCAGTCAAGTATTCAAGAGCAGGTAAATGCAAAGATAGCCTTTGCCGATTGGAGCGCAAAGTTCCTCAACCTCAACGATGCAAGCAAGCTGGGGATTGCGCAGAAGATTGGCAAGATGGTTGGCTTGGACGACGCACTGCCCAAAGCGGTGAACGCAGGAACGGAGCTTTCAGTCACTCACGCTGCCACAGACCTCCTGAAAGAGCACAACGTTGGTATTTCCGCACAAGCCTTTAACCGAATGTTGGAGATTAAGGGCATTGTGAAGAAAGCCACTCGCCCTGGCAAGCAAGGAAAGGTTCACAAGTGGTACGTCATCACTCCTGCTTTCGGCAAGTACGGTGAAAACCAGCAAGACCCGAACCACCAGCAGCAGACGCAGATACGATGGTACGACGCACTCTTTTGCGAGTTGCTCAACATCGTTGGCTTCAACAAGCAAGCACTGCTGAGCATAAAGTAGATACTTTTTTGCGCTTATTGTAAGTTTGTGGTTTCCCAATGTTAATTAATCACAAAAAGACAAATTGGTATTTTTAGTTATCAACAGATGTCCACAGATACCAACAGATACCATCATTTAACACTTGTTTGCGGTATTTGGAAGAATGGCTGCGGTGGCTTACTTTTGCAATCGCTTTAGAAGTCACGCGCTAAAAGCACGAACGGAGAATTATCCTGGCGCAAGCCATTCAGATAAATTCAGTTAAGCCCTATCCGAAGTTTGGAGCGTGACCCAAGCGGACGATAGGGCTTAACGCTTTTCATGATGCAGATGAAAACAAACCAAGTAATGAAACGACCAATGGGTAACTTTTTGGTCGAGCAGAGAACGAAGGATAGTATGTTCAATGCGGTTTCTTTTGATGAACTTATGAATAAAGATGTAGAGTTGGAAAACTTTTCTTCTCTTAAAAATGAGTTTAAGAAAAAGAAAGAATGGAATCACGAATCTTTGCTTTCTTTTCAAAGCAGACTTTTTGTTTGTCTTTGTCCTAACGAAGATAGAGAAGAACTTTGTGAGATTATGAATGAAATTTCTAAATGGATTGCTATGACAACTCCTATCAGATTTTCGATTAATTCTTCTACAACTAAGTCTTGCAAGGAATGTGGTTTTAAAACATACATTATGATAGACCATAATACTGGTTTTTATAAAATTGGGAAGTCGAAAAATCCTTGTTTTAGAGAAAAGACTTTACAATCAGAAAAACCAACAATAGAGATGATTCTTATTATAAATCAAGACATCGAAAAAGAGTTACATCAGAAATATTCTGATAAACGAGTAAGAGGAGAGTGGTTTCAATTAGACGACCAAGTGATTGAATACTTGCGAAAGAAGTATAGCGAGAAGCACCTCCCGAGTGTACTGAAATTACGGCAAAACAATTAGTATATTCATTTGCATCGATGGAAATTTCTCGGCACTGGCTTGTGAAAGTCGGTGCCGCTTATACAAAAACCAACTTTGGAAACATGATAAATTCGCAATTAGACTTCAGGCTCGAAGAAATCCTGCCTAAGTTCAAGAAGCCGATGCAGGAGAAGATAATGCACAGCATCAACCTTCTGCGAAAGGCAGAGAAGCTCGCCCTTGTATATGACCCGGAAAACGGGTTTTACAACACATTCAGCGGCGGCAAAGACAGTCAATGCCTCTACCATATCGTGAAACTCGCCGGTGTGAGGCATAAGACGCACATGAACCTTACGAGCGTTGACCCACCCGAGGTCATCCGCTTTGTGAGAACGCAATATCCAGACGTTGAACTCATCAAGCCCAAAGACAGCATTTTCAATCTTGCGGTAAAGATGAAGATATTGCCAACAATGCGAGTGCGCTGGTGTTGTGCCGAGTACAAGGAAACGGCAGGCGCAGGAAAGGTTACGTTGATCGGCATCCGCCATGCCGAGAGCACGCGCCGGGCAAAGCGGAACGAAGTTGAGATTAACAACAGAAAGTTCAGCGGAAATCTTGATGAGCTTGAAGAGTACCGCAAGGAGAATAATCACATTAGGCGCGGCCGCAAACCTAAAGGCTATAAGGAGGTTACTATTGTCAACGCGGACGGAGAGCGAGTGCTTGGCTGCATCCGCGGCAAGGAGTCTCTTCTTATTTCCCCTATCATAAATTGGTCGGATGATGATGTTTGGACTTTCCTGAACGCCCTCGACATCGCCCACTGCGAGCTCTATGACCAAGGCTTCCACCGTATCGGGTGTATCTGCTGCCCTATGTCGCCAGCCAAACAAAAGCGCAGGGATATAGAACGTTATCCTCATGTGAAGCGCGGCTGGATTAAGGCCATCAAGGCTATCCGAGATGGGGGGGTATTCAAAGGAGAATTTATCTGGTGGAACATCAGAAGGGACTGGATCCCTCTCGCAAATGTCAGAGGATTGCTCAGGACGGGCAGGGGGGGGGGTACGAATGGCGGCCTAACACCAACGGGTTCTTCATCAACGGCAAAGCCATGCGAGCAGAAAACGCCTTTACCCCCCCCCAGCACAACCAACGGACAAATCGCGGATTGTGGGCAATGCGGAACCCGAAGACGGGTTTTCGGAAAGCTCCTCGTCTGACCGCTTGACTGAGGAGCAAGAGAACGAAATAGCGGAAAACATCTTCGACTGGTGGATTTCGGGCAAATCATACAAGAAATGGTACGCTGATAAATTCAGCCCGAAACTTGATTTCGGAGATTGAATATCAAAACGTTTATGTTCCTGTTTTAGTAACGCTTATGAAAAAAATCAATAAACTGCAACGCCTATCTTTCGTATGCCTGGTCATAGCAGTGTCCGGAGTATTGTTTTGCCTATTATCCGATAGGCTCGAATGTGCCATCATCTGGTGTGCAGCGGTTATCGCATGGGCGAATTGCCTCAAGGCGGAAAAGGATAACGAAATCCTTAGAACTCGCATTGACATCGAAGAGGAAATATCTGTGGATAGAAACAACCACGTACTTTCTCTCGAAGGCCGGCTGATTTTAATGGAGCTGAAAAACCAGGTCGCTGAGAAAATCTTGCTTAAAAAGACATACGAGACGGAATATCTCCGAGGCAATATGCCGCAGGAGGAGTATGAAAGAAAAGGCAAGAAGCTCCACGATGAATGCAAATACATAATGGACAGGGTCGAAAAGATCGTGAACGGGAAATGAGTACAGGTTCTGAAAGGGGAGGCTTGACGGCCTCCCCTTTTTGTTATCAAAAAGTGCACAAAATACACTATACTCCTTTCTCTTCGGTATCAGCGTTCACGTAGTCGATGACTTTTCTGTTTGCTTCGTCAATCTTCTTGTAGTCGAAAGAGATGTATAGATCCGTTGTCGTATTATCCCATTCGCTATGCCCAAGTGCCTTGCCAATTGTTTCCTTTGGTATGTCAAGCTCGGCTGCTATTGTAGCCCAGCTTCTTCTTGCAGTGTACCACACTATATCTTTATGTAGTGGGGTGATAGCCTTCTTGATTAATGCTCCTTTCTTGTTCTTCTCCATCTTGGTCGGGCCAATTCTCTTCAGATAGTCTCCGAGTGTTCTTCTGAAGCTGGCCTCTTTTGTCTGGTCGCCATCCAAAATGTAGAGAAGATGCTTTTCCCCCTTGTATTTCTTTATTATTTCCATGGCTTCCGGCTCAACCTTGATGTCGTAAAGCCTTCCAGTCTTGTTTCGTCTATACAGGAGCCGCCCATTCTTGATGCAGTCCGCAGGAAGTTCAAGAAGATCCGACAGGTTTATCCCAATGAGGTAGAAGCCGAGAACGAAAAGGTCGCGATATTTCTCCATGAAAGGCTCAACAGGAAAATTTTTATACTCTCGCATCTCTTTCGCGTTAAGGAACAAATATCTTTGACGTTCCGTCTTGATTTGGAATTTTCTGAATGGGTATTTCGTCGTGACTTCGTTGTCTATCGCCCAATTAAACACGGTTCTTATGTTTCTAAGGTCTATGCCTATACCATTGACGAGCCTTCCTTTGAGCAGCTCTGATGTTTGATAGCGTTCGAGCCACCCGCGATCTATGGTGTCAAAAGTCGCATGAGCGTCGAAACGTTCAATTCTTTTCTTCGTCGTCATGAAAACTTGCTTGGTACTTTCCTTCGCTTTAGTCTTCACATATTCGTCAAAATAGAACAAGATATTCCTCTCTGCCTCCGATGCCGCTCCTCCACTGACAATAGCTTTTAGGTGCGCTTTCATTAGCGGAACGGCCTCTCTGTCGTGATTAATCATGTACTCCTCGGCGGCAGAATAGAGCTTTGTTAGCTTGAAAGTCTTCGCCCGATGATTAGGGACGGAAGAAGGAAAAACGAGCCCGTCAAACTTTTCTGAACTCTTCAAGCCGGTGAAGACTTGAAACCTCTTCTTGTTGTAAGACACGATGAAGTAGACGTATGTCGTCTTGCTTTCAACGTAAGTTTTAATACTGTTCATTGTTGTTTACTCACACGTTTTGCGAGTACTCACACTTTACTCACACATTTACTCACACACTTACCATCAAATTTCAACAGATTTAAACAATTTTTCCCATAAATCAAGCATGAGACTCGAATTAAATGGGGCTATTGAAAAGTGGTTTTGAAGTGTAAGTTGCTGATTTTTAGAGATTTACACAAGGGAGCGGAATACGGGAATCGAACCCGCCTCCCAGGCTTGGGAAAATCGCGATGTGATTTCGTAACGTATTTGTACTCTTGTTTTTACGATTTTTTTATTTTCTATACTCACACGGTTACTCACAAATGAGCCTACGTAGGCCTGTGCGTAACCTTTGTCAATGAGGTTTTTGCCACATAAAAATGCCCTTACATCGTCTTCAGCGCGCCTATGACCTTGAAGACCTTGCGGATGGCCGACTTGGCTATCTCCTGGTCGTCATAGTCCTCGTTGTAGGCGTGCAGGACGAAGTGGTCGTTGTCACTTCCGCCCTTGACCACCTTCACCGTGCGCATGTCGTTCGTGGTCATGATGGCATAGACTTCGTTGAGCGGAAGGAAGCTTTGCCAGTCGTTCACTTCCTTTAGGGCTATGATGTCCCCGTTGCTGATGAACGGCTTCATGCTGTCGCCTGACGTGCGGCACCAGAAGTCGGCCTTTTCATAGCCGGGGATAGAGATGTACTTTGACGGCACGTTTGGCTCGTCGTTGTACATCGCATCGTACCCCAACGCAAAATCAACGTCGTAGAACGGCTTCCCGTCCGCCGTGGCGCTTTGCCCGGCATCACATGGCTCAATCGCCCGTGCCTTGGCCATCATCTCGCCAAGGCCAAATTCCAACCATTCTTTACTTATCCCCGTCGCCTTCTCTATCAAAAGGAAGTCGCGCTTGGTGAAAGGGGCTACACCTTTCATCTTTCTGTTAAAATTAGACGGCCCTATGCCGACGGTTACCGAAAAGGCATTTCTTGTCTGACCTCGGTCTGACATGACTTTTTCCAATCTTGCAATTAGCTCTTCATTCATAGTCATGTGTTTTAATGTTATATATGCAGCTAAAACCGACCGAAGTGTTTAGATATGTTAAAGTCAGACAAAAACAAACCGAAAAGTTTGCTAAAGTCAGACTTTATCCATACCTTTGCACTCGTGGTTCGGTTGAAGCAGCAAAGTAAGACCTACCACAAAAGGAAGGCGGTGCGACCAATTGCGGTTTATCTGTTAATACCACTGCAAATATACTGCTTTTGGCGCACACCTCCAAATTTTATCGGATATATTAAATAAAGCAAGATGAAAAAGTTGACAAAAGCAGATATTCTAAGCATCAAGCCTGGCAAGTTCAAGGTGTTCGTGCTTGACACTGCGAAAGCGGTAATATCTGCAAGGCAATACGTTTGGCAGATAGGCCACATAGAACCTCCGAATGGTGTTAGCGGTTACACCACGAAGGCCGACTACGAGAACAGGACGCTATACGTGAAAGCTCTCGCAAAAGAATAACCTAAACAATAGACGAGATGAACGAAATCGTTTTTCGCGGTGCCGACAACCAAGCAATAACAAGTAGCTTGTTGGTTGCTGAAAAGTTCGGGAAAGAGCACAAGCATGTGTTAGAGGCAGTAAGAAACCTCATTAAGGGGAGTGCCGAAAATTCGGCCGTCCTCAAAATGTTCGAAGAAACGACCTACACAAACGAGCAGAACAAAGAGCAACCGATGTTCCTCATGAACCGAGACGGCTTCACCCTGCTGGCGATGGGCTTCACGGGAAAGAAGGCGATGCAATTCAAGCTGGACTACATCGACGCCTTCAACAAGATGGAGCAGGTTATCAAGGAGCAGGCTAAGCCGAAGTCGCAACTCGAAGTGCTCCAGATGTCCATCAATCAACTTGTGGAGCAAGAGCATCGTCTTTCAAGCGTTGAGCGCGATGTCGCTGACGTAAGGAAGTGGATTGACGAAACGAAGCAGGAACGAATTGAAAACGGAAGATTGCTTCTGCAAGCCGAGATTTCCGACAACAAGGCGCCTGAGGTCACGATGCGGAACAAGATCCGCAGGCTTGTCAACCAATATGCGGCAGCGACAAACACTGCGCAAAGGGATGTCTGGCACGACATCTACAACAACCTCTACTACGCCTACGGCATCAGCATCAAGCAGTACAAGGACGCAGATTGCAAAAGCAAATTGGATGTGGCAGAGAAGCATGGGTTCCTTGGAAAGATGTTTGATATTGTGTCAATGCTCGTTGGCTCAAAGAAAGGAGAGTGATGCGCTATGGTAAAAGAAATAGGAAGCGTCTGCAATACTAACGTTAGCGTAATAGGTGCGACTTGCTGCCACGAAGGTGTATGCGAAAAAATAATAACGCTTACGGCATACGACGGATGCGACAAGGAGATTGAGGTTCTGTTATCGCAAAGCGATTGCATTGAGCTCATTGGCGAGTTATCTAAAGCATATTTTTGCCAAGACACTAAATAATACATCACCATGGCACAGGTACGCATCGAAGTGATAGAGAAGGTGGTGACGATGAAGGAAGTCGGGCAGGCGTTCCTTACGACAAAGTCGCTCATGGCCTATCTCGGAGGAGTGAGCAGGTACTTCCTGAAGGACTTGCGAGAGACGGGCGAGCTGCCTTACTACAAGGTGCGTGGCACAATCCTGTACAAGGTGAGCGACGTGGACAAGCTCCTCAAGAGAAACAAGATTACATGATCATTGGTAAATTGTGATATTATACTTGCTAAGAAGCGACTAAGTAGTACGTGAACATTTTATCTTCATGCGTTGTATGTTACGAGTTGATTAGTTCTCTAAAACAAAGTGAAGTTATTTTACCTTAGTCGCAACCCAAGAGTGGGTAGCGGGGTGTGGTTGAGACAGCCAGTCATCCCGAAAAGCCTCCAAGCGAAAGGCGCATGGTCTACGAGGGGTAGGGGAGCCACGGGTTCGATTCCCGATGGGGGCACAAGAGAATGAGAGGAAGAGAGTTCTTTGCTTATTGGTGACAAAATGGATGGCTTGTAAAAAAGTATCGGCGAGCGACCTCATCGTTGCCGTGACCCGAGAAAAGGACGCATGACCATCGAAAGACCTTCCTAAGGCATGAGTAGGGACAAGCGACGGCTAACTACCATCAGACGTTAACGATGGCAAGAGAAGCGTAACCGAAGTATGCAGAAGGCTGCCAGTCGGCTCTCACCGACAGGCAAAGACGATATGAGCAAAGAAACGTCTTACATAAAGCATAATTACTTGCACATGATAAGTGGCGAGTGGTGTCAACAGATGCACGCAGAGGCGAATACATGAGGGTAAGTCGCACAGAGGTGAGGTTCCGAAACCTCCTCGCTACCACATAACAACACATCATTATTAATTTCAAAAACAAACGAGTGAAGATAATAAGAAGCGTCAAGGTATGGCGCAAGAGCATAGATGAACTGAAAAGCCTCGGCTGTTTCGAGTTCGTGAAGGCTGACGAGAATGACCCCCGACAGGTGACGTGCCGTTTCAAGCACGGTGCGACAAAGGGCGCTCCTGTAGCCCACACTGGCGACTATATCGTGCAGTACGAGACGGGGCTATGGCAGAGAATGGGCGCGGCCGTGTACAAGGAACTCAGCTTCTCGCCCAACGCCAACATCAAAGGCTACACTTCAAGGAGCAAATCATGGTAAGGGTGATGCAACACAAGTACACCGACCGCAACGGAACGGAGTACGACAGCAGGGAAGAGTACCTGTACCATCAGATACTCCTCGCGGACAACAGGGTCAGCTGCATCCACAGACAAGCGAAGCTGCAAATTTTCAAGTCTATCTATATGTATGTGCCAAGGCAACTGAAAACAAAGGTCCGGTACGACAGGAGATTGATGGTGAGTGGCCATAGCTACAAACCCGACTTCATCTTCTGGGAAGACGGAAAGCTGGTCGTGTGCGACGTGAAAAGCAAATACACCCACGGACTAAGGGAGTTCCGCATCACGGCAAAGGGCATCATCGCAAAGATAGTGGCGCACAACAGGAAAAGGCATCCAGGCAGCCCGTTGATGATATTCCGCGAGGCTATCCACATCAAGAAGAACGAGTGGAAAATCATAGACTACCCGCCTGACAATTGCCGAATAATACAATAACATCGAAAATGAAGAACGAACAAACCATTTCGCCGGAACGGCAAAAAGACTTGCAGAAACTTGCAAACGCTATCTCGTCGCTCGTTAAGACCGTGCTTGGCGTGGCCAACAACGCCGCGTGGATGGCGTGCCTGGAAGCGCTCGACAAGGCGAAGATGCACCCGAGGTACCGCAAACGCTCACGAGACGGCAAGCCAATCAAGTGGCTCTTCAAACGGGCGGTGGAAGCACACAAGGCTTACGAGAGGACACTTCTGTATGGCGGACCGCCATACTTCTTTAGGCTGAATGACCTGCCTCCAGCCGCAAGGAAGGCGTTTGGCGACATCAGCGACGCTGACTATTACGACCTGTGGACAGCGATAGGAGCTAAGACATACGAGAAGTCAAGGACGTTCGTCACGTGCCTTGCCAACAAGTTCAGGGTGAGCATGGAGCAACACGGCATAGAAAACGCGGATATTTGCTCATGGGTCACCACTGCCACAACCTGCCTGAAGATTGCCCTCCAGGTATATGAGTCGGCATTGAGAAGCGCTGGAAAGGTGGCATGCAACATGACTATAAGCGACCTCGACAAGGTGTTTCACCCGTTCTCTCTTGATGTTGTCCTCAAATTGTGGATGGAAGCGGAGTTCGCGCTTGAACCAGCTATCGACATAGACATCGACGACCCGGTCGAAAAGAAAAACTTGCAGTTGAGCATTCAGCAGGTGGAAGAGCAGTGGATGAGCTTCGAGTCGATGTATGGTTCCGCTGCCGAGGTGTTCGACCAATACGATGACGTGTGGCGCACACCAGGCGAGCAGAAGAAGTCCATCAGCAACGTCTTGGAACTCATGAGAAACTGCGAAGAGGAAGGCGAAAGAAGACTTTAAGACTTGATCCCACAAGGTGTTTTACCATTTTTGCACCTTGCACGGTGCCGCGAACGAGCTCACTGGGAAGGAGCAGGCTTTTGGGGTCCGAAGAGGCAGGGCGTGACAGCCATCTGCCAAATCGGCTGATTGTGGCTCTCGGTATCGGAGCGGCACCATTTTTAGAGACATACGTGCTTTCATCTTGCGCATGGGCACGCTCTTCATGGTTGATTTGATAGTTTAAGTTTGTTAGACAATGGGCGGCGGTCGGCATCAGCGCAAGGGGTGCCACGGATTAAAAGCGTCGGAGACCGTCGCCCTGTTTCCGCAAAACCAGACCAGGCATGAAAAGGAGAATACATAAGGACTGCCCGTTCACGGCAGACGAGATAGACGGGTTTTACACAGCCCTGTACAACGTCAACACATCGTTCAGATGCTGCAATCCAGCCCCTGTCATTTGGGCGGCAGGATGGCAACGCAACGAGTGCAGGAAGTGAAATTGCCATGACACTTGGCCGACGGTGCGGGTGGCTAAACAACGGCAAGGTGTTTAAAAGTGAATAGTTAACAACATAATGATTCGAGTTTTTATTGCTTTGGGCTTTACGCCTTCACCCGCACCTCTTTTGATTTTTTATTCATAGTTCTATATAAATTGGTTCAAGGGGGCGCTTTGTCCAATGCGAGACGGCTGTCAGTAAGCCCCGCTGACGATAAGGGGAACACTCCGTGAGGAGTAGCCCTGAAAGTTTGGCGAGCCGTCTCGCCCATGGGGTTGCGGTGCGGGCAACAGGTGAGCCGCACAGACCTACAAACGAGGAGCACGCCTTGCTATGTTTTGCTCCGTCTATTTGTGGCGTGTGTACCAAGTCACTGGGAGGTCACAACCGAGCACGGTCCGAATCCGTGCAACCTCGCAACACTCAAGATGTTTTTTGGGGACAGCGTCGCGAGACGCTCCATGGTTTCTTTTTTTGTTTTTTGTGAAACAAAGAGGGCAGCGGCCCTCAACTCCAGGCGATAGCGTGCTAATCGGATAGGCACGAAGCGAGAAATCGCGTAGGACATTAGAAGGTTCGACACCTTCCGCCTGGGCAGGCAGACAGACACGGATAGCGCGCTAATCGGATAGGCGTGGAGTTTTAGACAGCAGTGGCGCATGCTCCACTGTTTCATAGGGACCTCGCACATTAGGCGGTTCGACCCCGCCACGTGTTGTCTGCCAAAAGCCGCATATAGGGTGTTAAACGGATAGGCACCGGCCTATGATACACTTCTGTTATTTGTTCGTTCACGCAGAAGGCGCTTACGGGTATTAGGACATTACACGGTTCGACTCCGTGATGCGGCACTATATGAAGAGAATTTTTTACCTAATTTACTTGATTTGCTTAGTCTTCTTGGTCGTGCTCGTTGAGGTGGTAAACTTCACCTCGCGGGCACTGACAGGGAAGCGGGCTATTAATCGTTTTCAGTTATGACTATCATCGTATTCGCTTGCGCAACAACATTCGTGTGCGCTATCGTCGGAGCATGGCTCGGCGATTGTGTCGCTCGCTTCCTCGGACTTGTTAAGGATGAAGACAACGAAGATGAAGAGTAACGACGCGCCAGACATCAACGAGCACGACAGGGCGCTCATCGACAGGGCGCGCAGCCAAGAGTGCTATCGTGACTTCGGAAAGGTCCACGCCCTCATGAGAGAGGCGGAAACAGAGAAGGGGAAAGAAATCCTGCACGGCATAGCAAGCGACTATTACCACGCAGAGGAATGGTCGTGCGGGATGCTTTGACGTTTATTCACTAAAAAATCAAACAATATGGAAAACTTAAAATCACACACAGGAAAGTTCTATGAGGTGACGGCAAAGATGGCCGAAACGCAGGAGGATGGCGCAACGAAAGATGTCAAGCGCACCATTGCCGTTGAAGCGGAATCGTTTGGCGACGCAGAGAGCAAGGCTCTTGAAGAGTTCGTCGGAACAGACGTAGACGTGACGAACATCAATGTCGCAAAGTACAAGGAGGTGTTCCTCTCTGACAACGTCAACGACGAGAACTTCTACAAGGCAAAGCTGTCGTTCATCGTCTTGGACGAGAAGACAGAGAAGGAGAAACGTTCAAATGTCGTCTATCTCGTTCAGGCGAAGACGCTCAACACCGCCCTGAAATACATCGACGACGTTATGGCCAAGACCATGATGGACTACGAGAGTGTCGGTGTTGTGGGAACGGGTATTGAGGAGTTCTATCTCCGTGAACAATCGTGAAGCCTATGGAAAACAAGAAGATCGAATCATTAAGGAAGCTCCACGACTGCCTTCTCTTTATCCCGCGCAAAGAGGCGATCGAACTGCAAAAGTTCGCCTTGTGGCTTAATTACCGCGATGGCGTGGGACGAAAGCTCGACAGGAAAACGTTGACTTTCAAGAACAGACCGGAGTTTTAACAGACATCCGACATAAATTCGCTATAAATACAGTAAAACTATAAAAAAAGAAAGAATGACAACACAGGTTACGACAACACAGAATTCCAGCATGTCGCTTGGTGAGCTTATGCACTCGCCAGCAGTTGTAGGGAAGCTCAACGAGGTGTGGAACAGCCCGCAGATGGCAAACAGCTTCATGAGTTCGGTTATCAGCGTGGCGAACGGAAATCCACAGCTTCGCAACGCAGAGCCTATGAGTATTATCGGTGCGGCAATGGTGGCGGCAACGATGCAGCTCCAGGTTATTCCGACGCTCGGACAGTGCTATATCATCCCTTACGGAAAGAAGGCGCAGTTCCAAGTTGGCTAAACCGAAAGTTATGGTCAAGTAAAATCTCGTGAACGTAAGAAAAAACGGTGTCATATAACAATATGGCTAACGGTGAAACCCTCCAATAAAGGGCAATACCGTGCTTTAATATATTCCAAGCAATGATTGGCATTTATTCTTTAAAAAACAATATTACAGGGGAGACCTATGTAGGTCAGAGCATAGACCTTCACCGTAGAATGATGGAACATAAGTGTCCTTGCAGCACAAAAGGAAATAGATTAATCTGTAAAGCGTTAAAGAAATACGGATTTAATAATTTTACCTTTTCTGTTTTAGAAGAATGCCAAAAAGATGAGTTTGATTCAAAAGAAGTGTTTTGGATTAAGAAGTTGGGCGCAACTTATAATATGACCGATGGAGGCAAGGGTGCTAAAGGCTATCATCCTTCTCTCGAAGAACGTGCATACATTTCAAAATGCGCAAGAGCGCAATGGGATAGAATGACGGATGAAGAGAAGAAAGAAAAACTACTGCAATTAACTGGTCCCAAAGTCGGACATATAGTAAGTGAAGAAACCAGAGAAAAGCTAAGAAAAGCAAATCTTGGCAAAAGACAGTCTTTTGAATCAAGAAGAAAGAAATCTGAAGCTAACAAAGGAAGATTACCACATCCGCCTATCTATAAGGCAATTTATGGATTTACGGAGGGCGAATTTAACTTTTGCTATTTCCGCTCTATAAAAGATGCAGCAGAACATTTTCAGTGTGGGAACGACAGAATCTGTAAGGCTCTTAAAGGAGTTAGAAAACATTTTCGAGGATTTGTTTGGAAATATTGGAGTGTAGAGACTATCGGTGATGAGTGTAACCGAGTAGGCGTGAATTTATCACACGTCCAAGTGCGAGACACCTGTAATGGTGAAGAGATAGTCCACTCCACTGAAATGGTAAATCGGTGGGTTAGTGATTTAGGTTTATTGCAATTATGCCAGCGCAGCGGCCAGTTCAAGAAGATTCTCGCCGCGCCTGTACACGAAGGTGAGTATGTGTCAGGAGATGAGTTCGATGAGGATTACGTCTTCGACAAGAAGCAGAAAACGTCCGACAAGGTGATTGGCTACATGGCAAAGTTCGAGCTTCTTAATGGCTTCACAAAGGTTGCATATTGGGACATAGACAAGGTCAAGGCGCACGCACAGAAGTTCTCGCAAGCGTATAGAAACGGGTACAATTCTCCATGGAAGTCCGACTTCGATGCCATGGCGCAGAAGACGGTTCTTAAATCTATCTTGAAATATGCGCCTAAGTCTATTGAGATGCAGAACGCTGTCACATTCGACCAGGCAGTGGTCAACACCAACACATTGGACGTTCAAGACCTCAATATTGACGCTTTCGCTCCAGAGTATGTTGACAACCTTGAAAGCGAGGAAAAAGAAAATCTCGCAGCCAAGGCAGCAGAGGCAGCTAAAGCAGAAGCTGCCGCTAAGAAGGAAGAGAAGAAATGATCACCAATCAGATAATGAAACGTCCGCTCGCCAACTTTACGGTTGAACAGCGGACAAAGGACGGGTATTTTAATAGTACCGAACTTTTGAAGTCTTGGAACGCCGCAAATTCTTCCAATAAGGAATTGAAGGATTATCTATCCAACAAGACTACGCAAGAATTTATAAAAGCCCTTTGTGAAGAAGAAAATCTAAATGGGGAGAAAAGTCCCTATTTGGCTTCGAGAGGTAAGAACGGTGGTACTTGGATGCATCCTCTTCTTTTTATCGACTTTGCGATGTGGCTCAATCCAACTTTCAAGGTGAAAGTGTTGCGGTTTGTTTATGACCAGATGCTGACATATCGCAACGAGGCAGGAGACGCTTACAAGGAGTTAGCATCTGCCATGAGCAAAATTTGCACTCCGCACCAAATGAAACGTTACATGCCAATTCTTGGGAAAGGGATAAACTACATCGTGACAGGTAAGCATGAACAACAGCTCAGAAACGAGTATGGTACGGAAGAGACGCAAAAGGAATACTTCGAACTCGAAAAGCAGGTTGCCATGCTCATTAATGAGGGGTTCTTGAAAACTCCAGAAGAAGTTGCGAATTACCTTCGCCGCAAGTTTCAAAAGAAATACTTTTAGCCTATGATCACCGACAACATCGAACAACGCTCCTTGGATTGGTACCGTTCACGCATGGGCAACATCTGCGGGAGCAAGGTCGCTGACATCATGAAGACTGGAAGGAGAAGAGACGAGAAGTTTGGCGACACCGCAAAGAGTTACATCTTGCAGGTGGCCGCCGAGCGTCTCTTCAATCAAGACTTCCTCAACGATGACGATGTCTTCCAAGACTACCTCGACCAGACGAACTACACCACCAAGGCCATGCAGTGGGGCGTTGAGCAAGAGGAAGCGGCCAAGTCGCTCTTCCTGTCCATGAACAACGATAACGGCAACGAGCTTGTTTACGCCGACCTTTCATCGTGTAAGCATGACACCATTCCGCACTTTGCGGCAAGCCCGGACGGACTTGTCTATCGGCGCGGAGAGGAAGACCTTTATACGATGGAAGTCAAATGTCCCAACCTCAACACTTACATGAAGTACCGCACATTTATTCACGATGCGCTTTCTCTGAAAGATGTTGAGCAGAAATACTATTGGCAAGTGTTGGCCGAGATGAGCTGCACGGGGGCAGTAGGAGCATATTTCATCGCTTACTGCCCGTGGCTCACAAAGCCGATACACTGGATCAGTATCGAGCGAGAAGATGTGACGGATGACATCAAGCTCTTAGAGGAGCGTGTGGTTCTTGCTAACCACATGATAGACGAAATCATCAAATAACAATAACAGCAAAACGACAATGAATTTACAGGTAACAGGAGTAGTAACAAAAATACTCCCAAAAGTAGAGGGCGTTTCGGGCTCCGGCAATCAGTGGGCCAAACAGGAGTTTATTCTCACCACGCAGGAGCAATACCCCAAGACTGTTTGTTTCACTCTGTTCGGTCAGGACAAGATAGACCAGTTTGCCCTGAATGTCAATGAGCAGGTGACCGTCAGTTTCGACATCAAGTCACGCGAGTACAATGGCCGTTGGTTCACGGATGTCAACGTATGGAACATTGCGCGGCCAGGCGGTCAGCAACAGCAGTACCAGCAACAGTCGCCATTGGCCGCTCAGCAACAGGCCAACAACGGACAGATGAATCAGATGCAGCAAGCATCGGGGGGCGGCCCATTTCAGCAGGCCGCTAACCAAGGAGGAGGCAAGAAAGACGATGGATTGCCTTTCTGACAAGGCAAAGGATGGTGTGAGGCTCCTTCTTGAAGCCTTCCCAAACTCGCAAGTCATGTTAATTGAATAAATAAGGATGAAGCCCCGTGATACGCACTCTATAAGGCGTTGAGCGGGGTTTCAGCATAAAAGCTAAAGGCCATGACAATACCAGATAGTATGTTTACGGCTTACTCTTGGGTTGAGATAAACATCTATATGTACGTGAAGCGAACCTCAAAAGACTGCATCGTCTGCACGTCTTTGCAAAAGATTGCAGACGAGTTCAATATAACAAAAGGAATCGCAAGACATGCGGTTGATAAATTAGTTGATAACGGGCTACTAAAAAAGGCTACTTCGCACGAAGCTCGCACGAAGTTCGCACGATTTTCGCACACTGATGTAGCTAATAATCAATCTGTTACATGCTGTTCTCGCACGATTTTCGCACGAAGTTCGCACGATTTTCGCACGAAACAAACACAAACGTTTGAGGAACGCAAGCATGAATTTGGCGAGCGGCTAATCCCGTTTCTTTCTCAGTACGGCAAGTTGATGATACGGCAGTTCTTTGACTACTGGACGGAGACAAGCCCGAATGGTACGAAGATGAGGTTCGAGAAGGAAAGCACCTTCGAGGTTCCAAAGAGGCTCGCACGATGGAAGCTCAACAACTACAATTACAATAATAGCACAAGCAATGAGCAAAGACAGCAAGATGAGAGACAGCAGCGACTTAGCGAGTATGCCCAAGTCGCAGCACAATTCGCCAAGCAAGCGGAAGAAGACTTGCGAAGTAGGCAAGCCGAAGACCAAGACGGCTTTACTACGACAATATCATGTTGACAAGTCGGTCGTAATTACGAACGATACAGAAGCATGCTATTTCGGCAGTGCGCCTACCTTGTGGGATGCTAACAATACCTACGGAGCTGGAACTTCCGAAGAATGGCTCATTTACCAGCTGTCAGACCTATCTGAGTTTACGGGTGTCAGCAAGAAGATTAACGCACCGCAAATATCGCAGATGGCACAGCTCATGGTCGGTGATTACGGCTACCTTAAAATGACGGAAGTCATGCTCTTCTTGCGAAGGTTCAAGATGGGGAGATATGGTACGTTTTACGGCAATGTTGACCCGATAGTGATCATGTCGGCTTTAGGGCAGTTTATCGTTGAGGAGAGAAACGCTATTCTTGGGGCACGTGAGTGTGAGGAAGCTAAAAAACATATTGAAGCCGTTGTCAACGATCCGAGGAATGTGTCTTACGAAGACTACCTTCGCATGAAACATGACGGAAAGAAACAAAAGTGACGCTTATGGCAAACGTTAACGAACAGGCCGAGAAGTGGGCGAGCAGCCACCCCGAAGCCACTACGAAAGAAGCATATCTCGCCGGCTATTGGCAATCTACCGAAAACTGGTGCAATAGAAAAAGATAACAACAAACACATTGACTATGAAACAGACATCAACAATCGACTTCACAACGAACGTCACGACAAGCGAGGCGTTTGTGTACATCGGACGGTTCGCAGCCGTCATCTTCAAGAACATGTTCAACGGCATAGATAAGGCCGCTCATCGTTGGCCGTGGGCGTTCATCATGCCCATCATCATCGCTTCTGTCGTCACATGCTTTGTCCTCGTTGCCCAGGCGCGTGCCGAGCGTGACCACTACAATCAGCTCAACGCTCACCTCCAACAACAGGTGGACAGCTACAAGGCCGCATTTGGCGAGGAAGGGGGTGAGAAATGAGTAATCCGAAATATATCCCTGGGGATTTGGTGATGTATGATGGTAAAATCTGCAAAGTTGAAGAGATAAAGAATAATTATCTATTTAAGACGAAGAACTATACTTTGCAATTCCCTAATAGTAATTCATATAGTGTTGAAGAAAAAGATATTACTTCAATACCTATTACACCAGAGATTCTTGAAAAGAATGGATGGAAGAAAGAAAATGTAGGATATTCGACTAAAAACCAAGACCCCATCTTCCTTTATAAGGATAATGGCGGAGGTTGGGCTGTAGAGATTGGTGATGAATTTATATCGGTTATCTCTTTTGTTCATCAACTCCAGCACCTTCTCTTTGGTCTTGGCTTAGATAGCAATATGATTGTTTAGCAGCCTTCGGGCTTAAATAGTAGTGATAAATTAACTAAATAATAGAATTATGTATAAAGACATTTTAGGTAAGAAGTGCATCGTGAGAAGCTATGATGCTGGTGTTTATTTCGGTACAGTAACTAATGTTGAAGGTGAGACTGTACGAGTGGAGAAAGTACGTAACATCTGGCAATGGGAAGGCGCTTCTTGTCTTTCTCAGATTGCCAATGGTGGCATCCGTGATGGCAAGGTTAGCCCCGTAGTTGGGTCAATGGTGCTAAATCGTTGCTGTCAGATTATCCCTTGCACGGACAAGGCAATTACTAACTTGGAAGGACAGAAAGAATGGAAGTATTAACAGATGAGAAAATCAGAGCATTTCTCGCTTTAGATATTGGCGGTGGCGATGGCTATGGCAATGGCGATGGCTATGGCAATGGCTATGGTGATGGCAATGGCTATGGCGGTGGCGATGGCTATGGCAATGACAATGGTAATGGCTATGGTAATGGCGATGGCTATGGTAATGGTGATGGTAATGGCAATGGCTATGGTAATGGTGATGGTAATGGCAATGACAATGGTAATGGCGATGGCTATGGCTATGGTAATGGTGATGGCAATGGCTATGGAGTAAAAGAAATCAATGGTAGTACTGTCTATAATATAGATGATACTAATACGATAATTACATCTATTCGTGGTAATGTTGCACAAGGATTTATCATTGAGAAGAATACTAAGCTCGCCCCTTGCTTCATTGTTAAAGAGAACAACACATTTGCTCATGGCAATACCCTGAGAGATGCTTTTACATCTTTGCAAGAAAAGTTGTATGATGATAGCACAGAAGAAGAACGCATTGAAGCTTTCATGAAGAAGTTCCCTTCATACGATACCAAGTATGACAACAGAGACCTGTTTGCTTACCACCACGTCCTCACTGGTAGTTGCCGTATGGGCAGAGAATCCTTTGTTAGTAGCAAGGGTTTGTCTCTTGATGATAAGACATCAGTCAGAGAATTTGTAGAGTTAACGAAGAATGCCTATGGCAGTGATATTATCAAGAAGCTTCCTAAAGCATACGGAGTAACAGATTAACTAACCACCTCTTTGAGGTATAAATAAGTAATAATATGAAAAAGTTTATTGGAACAAAGGTCATTAAGGCAATGCCTATGACTATGGTAGAAGCACAGAAAGTGCTTGGTCGTGAAATTAAGCCAGCAACCAAGGAGGATGATGGCTACTTGGTAGAGTACAAGGATGGTTACAAGTCTTGGTCTCCTAAGAGTGTGTTTGAAGAGGCTTATAAGCCAGCAGAAACTTTCTTAGACAGAATGGAAACAGAGTATACCACTGAACTTGACAGATACTCAAAAGGTAAGGATTTTATTGATTCTGTCAAGTTCAATGAGCTTCCAACTATCGTAGGAGCTATGCTCTATGCTCAGAATAGTATACAGAACGAATATTTGGGCTTGTTGAAAAACAGAATTTGCCTTGCTAAGAATAAGCCAATGGAAAATAGTCTTTCCTTTGATGTTGCTATTCATCTTTTGAAAGCAGGATATGCTATCCGTAGAGCTGGTTGGAATGGCAAGGGTATGTTTGTTATCAAGCAGATTCCTGCCCATATCACAGGTGACATCATTCCTAATATGCAGTCTCTCCCTCAGTCAGCCAAAGACATCTTGATGAGTCGTGATAACCCACACATTGACTATACCAACCAGATGTTGATTGTCAACACTGATGGTAGAGCAGATTCATGGGTTCCTTCCTCTTCTGATGTATTTGCAGAAGACTGGGAAGTAGCAGAAAACTAAACCTTATGGATAAACCAAATTGTAATAAGTGCAAAAACTATTGCACTTGTTTATACAGAAAAGAGGGTTTAATTTGCATTGGGTGGAAATCCTTAGGTGAATTTGTTTATTCTTGGGATGGAACATCTAGTAATTTGTAACTAACCACCTCTCCTTGGTGACAGCAGGGAGAGGGTTAAAAGATTGAAGAAAGATGAATTTAATAGAGTTACGGAAAGAAATTTCCGCTATGATAGCAAAGCATGGCGGTAACACAATAGTCGTCAGACAAGACAGTCAATCTTGGATAAAAGACATCAATCGTTTGCAATATGCAAATATTGATGGCAAAGAAATGGTTATTATTAATTAAAAGATAAAAATATGACACGTGAGGAAGCAGCTAAGTTATTGCCAATCTTGCAAGCGTTTGCGGAAGGTAGGCAGATTGAAGGTATTTATAAAGGTCTTAAATCACCTTGGATGAGCATAGAAAATCTGGAGTTAAATGAAGGTATGGAATTTCGCGTCAAGCCAGAGCCAACCTACAGACCCTTTGCCAACGCAGAGGAGTGCTGGAAGGAAATGCAGAAGCATCAGCCGTTTGGGTGGATGAAAGTGCAAGGCCAGTACAGATTAATAGTGCGGCTGGTTGACGGTATCTTCCAAATTGATAAAGCAGACTCCGTAACGAGTTTCAAGGAAGCCATGAGATATTGCAAATTCGCAGACGGTACGCCCTTCGGCATCAAAGAAGAGGAGGAATAAACCATGAGCCACACTGCACCAAAATGCGAGCAATGCCTGCTCTACGACCAAATCAAGTGCGGTTGCAAGGAGCAAGCATCTCCAAACTACGGCGGTCAAATATCACCGTTCACGCCTGCTTGCGGCTGCTTCATGTCAACACATGGAGTTTATAGCCGGAAGAACAAACCGAAGAAATGGCGCAAGGTACGCACTCTTGACGATATGTGCGACCCAACAGCAAGATTAATCTAACCAAATATCACGAATAAAACCATCAAAACAAATGAAATCCATCAACGATGATGTCATACGCATCGAGCGGTTCTCGAAGAACCGTTATGAAGCCTACAAGAAGAAAGGAACTCCTTTCCATGTTGTTTGCGGCAATGGTCGCCTATGTGAAGTCAAGGCTTTCGATTGTGGCAAGAACAAAGACCAGGTGTTTGTCGAATACTTCTATAAGTATTGTGGCCGGGACCACATAGGCGGATACTACGCCAATCAAAAGACTGGCTGCACCGAAGACAAGGATCAAGACAGCAAGCTATTCATATACCTCGGCCCGTGGTTCAAGAAAGGTGACCTCGTTGTGCGAACAACAGACGGAACAAAGGGGCGTACCATTTTCTTCTGGCATGGCATCATGCCGAAGGAGAATATGCGTCTTGAAGGCTTGGCCATGTATTCTCAACATGACGATATGCACGGCTCGCAATTCTCACGACACACAACGGGTTACCCGATGAAAAGAGATGGCCGGGACAGTGAACTCCTAATTCAGCGCTTCCGCCTCGCTACCGACAAGGATGTCACCGACTACCGCAAGGAACTACGCGAGCACCGCTTCACGTGGGAAGACGACGGGCGCATCTACCATTACCCACATGTGGGTGACCACTATTTTGAAATCTTCTTCAACCATGGCGTGGCCGACTTCCGCGAGCGTGTCATGGATAGCGAAGACAACCGTCCCGAAATATCACGTCTCATCATGGAGTGCGACATGACTTTTGACAGCGAGTTTCGCGAAAGGCACGTCCGAGAACGAGTGGAAAAAATCAACAAGGCTCTCGGGCTTGCAAGCGAATAAGCGCACGCAAACTACGAGCGAGATACTAAGAGATTATATTGGATAAACATCAAATATCATGAAGGACTTTTTCAAACGCCTGCGCACTGCATGGGCGGTGCTCAGAGGAGATTACAAGTGGGTGGCAGATAACGCTGACGATCTTTCCGCTATTATCAACGGCCGTCGCGTAGACAAGAGTTTCCCTGCTACAGAAGAGGAGGACGCAAGATTAACATCGGCAGGGCAAATACTTTCAAAGAATATTCCATTCATCGCAATATGGAAGCTTTTAGGAAATTGTTATGTATCCTACTGCGGAACAGAACAAGAGCTTGAAGAGCTAAAGAACCAAGAAATAACGATTGATTAACATGGAGAACAAAGACAACAAACAGGAGAGAAGAGTTGAGGTCAGGCGCATCACCGCATGGCAAGAGGTGTTGAATGCCGCTCGCTTCACCCAACGTAAGGCCCCGCTTGACAAGGAACCGAGCGATGAGTTTAAGTTGAAGATCATTCGTGCCGAGCACTCGCCACTTCGGGCGTTGATGTTCACGATTGATTTCTACGACATTCCTTATTACGTGAGTGTTCACCTCTGCCGACACGTTCACGCACAACCTTTCGTAAGCACGTCGCGGCCCGACATCGACGGCAACATGAAACCGCGAGAGGAGCAGAAGAAGACGGACAGGGTTAACATGCGCCTACTGGTTAACGCCCAGGAGATAATCAATATCTCCCGTGTGCGCTTGTGTAACAAGGCCGAGAGTGAGACACATCTTTGGTGGCGCGAGGCCATGAGAGAACTGATGAAGACCGAACCACTTCTTGTGCGTGCTTGCGTGCCTAACTGCACGTATCGCGGCTTCTGCCCAGAGCTGAAACCTTGCGGACTGGCCGAAGGAAAGATATTCGAGGTCAAGCACGACATTTACATTTACAATCTAAAACACGTAAGCCATGATTGACAAAGGAAAAATCGCATCTGTTGTCGGCAAATATGCAGACGATTACAATCTCGGCTTAGTAGCCGTTGATACTCCAAACGAGCAGATTGCATCGCTTGTACAGACGCTGCGCAATTCGCTTGAACAAGGGATTTACCTTGGACAAGAGATGTTTCTCAAATCCCTTTGGCACACAGCAGGCGAACAGCCGGACGTTAAGCTCGAAGGGCATGTAATCTGCGAGACAAACGAAAAAGGAGAAGCAAGCCTTGCAATGGTGGCAAATATTAATGCGGAGACATGGAAAGCCTATGTTAGTATTAACAAAGTCGCCTTTTGGTTTTACTTAGACGACTTAATATATAAGAATGAGGAAGACAGCGATGAGGGAGTATAAGGTTGGCGAGCGTATCGTGATTGAAGTTGTAGAGGGCAATAAGTGTGAAGAGTGCTTCTTTGCAACAAGTACAGGAGCTTGCATTGCATATAGCAATTATCCATGCGCTGCACGAAGTCGCAAAGACCACAAAAATGTAATTTATAAACAAGTAGAATAAAAAATGGACGAAGGAACATCCAACAAAGTTATTGAGCTGAACGACAAGCTCAGCGAGCTGGAAACGCTACAATCAGCGTTGACCACCGCATCGCTCGAACTGCGTCTTCCGACGGGCGCATTGTTCAAGATGAGCAAGAGGACCTACATGCAGAACTTGCTCGACCGCTACACGGTGATGGTGCAAAAGGACGTAGAGGAAGAAATCAACGCAATCAAAAAGCAGATTGAAGCACTATGATAGAGAACATCATCAAGAAGATGCTGCGCAAGTGGTTGAAGAAGAAGCTCTACACCAGCGGAGACAAATTGAGCCTTAACATAGATAGATTTAACTGGGTTTTCGGCTCGCCACTCCACAAGTGGAAAGGCCGTATTTGGGTCGTCAAGAACAACCCTTATGCGAGCAAGGACTTCTGTAAGCAAGTGTACAAAGAGTATCTTAACAAATAGCTATGGAAGGAAAAAGAATTAACATTGCGGATATTCTCCGCTACGTGCCGAAAGGCACACGGCTGTATTCGCCCGTCTGCGGATATGTGGAGCTATTGGAAATAGACAAGTTTGACCGGATAGCTTGCAACCCTCCTGAAGTGAGAACCCCAAAGCCTACTTTTCTGTTCAATGCCGACGGCACGGCCTATCTTGGCGAGTGCGAGGTAAAGATGAAAGGCGAGTGCATGTTGTTCCCATCTCATATCTGCCGCAGCTGGAACGCCTTTTATTTCCGTAGCGGCGAGTACGTCTCCATTGATTTCTACTATTCGTATGGCGAAAAGCTGACGTATGTCATCCTCTATCGGGAGTCTTATGCGTCTATCCGTATCGATGCGTATGCCGCGCTGAACGTGAACGGCAAGACTTTTAGGACTGACTGGCAGAGCGACTTTCTTCCCATGGCCTTTGAGGAAAGGGAAATGGTAGTGCGCCCAGCTTCGGATGACGAGATTAAGATGTTCAATGGGGCGATGGACAAAGCGGGATATGTGTGGAATGCCGAGACTAAGGAACTGTCCAAGCATTCACGTTTCAAGCCTTTCGACAAGGTAGTAGCACGTGATAACTATGACCATAAATGGCAATGTGATTTCTTTAGTCACTTTGATAAGGATTCAGACGATGCTGATTGCGTTATATGTGTTGGTGGATTGTATTATGAAGTCCTTCCTTATAACGAGGAGACTGCTAAACTGGTTGGTACAACTGATAATTGGGAGTGTTAGTTATGGACGAAAAGAAGATAGAAGAAGCAAAGAAAGCTTTTATTGCCGACAAGAAAATTCTAGGCATCGAGGCAATGAATGATTTGGCTTGTGGCTTCAAGGCAGGTGCTCACTGGGCAATCGAGCAGTTCTTGAAAGACCTGTGGCATAATGCCGAGGAAGAGCCAGACAAGGGTAAGGTTCTTATCATTCGTTTTGATGCCGGCTATGCTTATTTTGGATTCAAGGTCTCAATGGCTTGGCGAGAAGAACCTTGGGAGCATTCAATTAGCAGATGCAAAATCAATCAGTGGGCTTATCTGTCAGATATTCTTCCAAAGCAGGAAGGAGGTGACGAATGATTAAGCTATCTCTTGATCGCCACGATTTTGTGGCAGCCGTGGAAGGCTTCGCACGCGGTTCTCACCTCCGCCAGCACGTATGGCGAGAAATCGTGTTCAAGTCCATTCCGCAGATGAGCGAGGATGAGATGGACTTCTTCTGGTTCATCTTTAGACGTAACCTTTGGGACTGTTACTTCGGAGGGTTTGCCAATAGAGTAGGCGCAGAAGACTACCTTCATGTGCTTGCCGCCTTACACCGAGGAAACCGCTCGTATGTGCGCTTCAAGCCGAGAGGTGACGGAAAGAAGTACAATGCTCTCTGCTACACGTTCATGGGCAAGCTGCGCCCACTGTACTTTAATGGTGAAACGGAGTTACAATGCTTTGACGACTTTGTTCCTGGCGAGTGGGTGCTAAAACAGAAGCAGCTCCCCATGCCAGAGAACAAGTACGTACAAGACTCCATGCTGGAGCTGTGGCATGATTTGTCAATCTATAACAAAGAGGATTTAGTATGAAAAAGAAAATCAAAGTTTACATGCTGGCAACACAATCGCCAGGCAGCTTCGGTGTCTACACGTTGGACAAAGTGTATTGCTTCCCTACTCATGAGGAACGGCGTGATTTTATGGAAAAAACAATCGGAAGAGATTTTGTGTGCGACTGCTTTGATGATGAAATGGAGGTGGATATATGAAAATCAGACTTGCTAAGAAGATTGCGCTTACTCCTATCAATAGGCTTGCTCCAAAATGGCTCGCCGCTGCCTTCGTGGGGGGGGGCAAAGATGAAAGAATTGCTATCGCACTAAGAAAAGCAGAAAAATATGGAAGAAAACACTAAAGTAGGCAACACCTACTACATCGGCCACATCTCTTGTGACACGAAAAACGCCATGATGAAGGAGATTGCCGACTTCATCAATGACTACGAGTACACGCTCCTTCATGCCGAAGCAAGCGAGTTCTTTAACTCGGCCAAGGCCAGCATTGACGATATATGCGCCAAGCACAAGCGATGCAAGCCTGTGCAACTGCAAATGTCAACAGGCTTCTTTTGCGTCAACATCTACGCTCGCAAGCCTGGCTCCGATACATCTATCATCAGCATCACGTTGAACGAGGTGCTGAGAGTGCTAAAAATAAAATAACATGAAATTTATATGCAATTATGAAAGTAAGATTTAAGAGACTACACCCTAACGCCGTCATCCCGACAAAGGCGCACGATGACGACTACTGCTACGACTGCTATGCGGTCAGCGAAGAGGAGATCGCGCCTAACGTGTGGAAGTACGGACTTGGCTTCGCCTTGCAAGCGGTCACGGACGACGAAGAGAATGACCCGGATGATTACTGGATCAATCATTGTCTTACCCTATGCTTCACTGGTCGGCCGCGTTCTTCGATATGGGAGACGGGAATGATTCTGTCAAACTGCCTCGGCACGATAGACAAAGGCTACACGGGCGAGATTTCTATGGTGTTCTACCATGTCATGCCTAATATGCCACGCTATAAGGTTGGCGACAAGATTTGCCAACTTCACAAAGACGTGGCCGAACGTCTCGAATTTATTGAAGTAGACGAGCTCCATAAGACCGACAGAGGCTCAGGAGCGTATGGCTCAACAGGTAGAAGATGACGGCATTTCAAAAGACCCCGAAGGAAGTCGAAGACTACGTCGTTGCGCATATCAACGACCGCCCAAGGGCGAAGGTCGCTAAAGACTGCGGCGTTTGCATGTCAACGCTATATCGCATCATCCGGCAACACGGAGGCGAGTTAAGGCATGATCTTTCAACCAAGCACGAGAACATAGAGGAAACGATACGCGAACTGTGGCCGACAATGACCGCAAGTGAAATATCTAAAGCTACTGGCATCAGTAGGTCTGTTGTGATACGTTGGAAGGGTAGGCTCGGCTTGAAACATTCGTCTGAAACGGAAAGCCGGATAAAAGAACAGAGAGCCGAGAAGTTCCGCCTTGCTAAGCTGACGATGGATCGGTCAAAGATGGCCGCATCATGGATGCACACAAGACGCATGGACGAATGGCGCGCCCTGGGAGGCATGAAGCAGAAGACGAAGTTCAAGATAAAGGTCGTACCAAACAAGACATACCGTGTCATGTGGTACCTCTCGAAGAAGTATAACTACTTCTTTGAGAACGACAAGACTACCGTCTACTTCGATTCAATGACAGCAAGGACGAAGAATGAGAAATACTTCATCGAGAAGTATGGCATCCGCTTTGAGGAAGTGGACGGCTGAAGCTAAAGAAGGGGCGGCTACTCGGCAATGGGTGGTCGCCCCTTTTTGCGTTTATGGGTTCAAGTCACGGAACACGTCTCCTCCGTTTCCGAGAAACGCTTGGCACTCGTCAAATATCTTGTCGTTGAAGTCATCGCTTGTCATGTGCGGGAACCACTTGCGGATTTTCTTTCCGTGCCGTCTTTCCATCTCACCCCAAAGCACAAGCCAGTCATGCAGCGTCACTCTTTGCTGCGACTTGTTTAGTTTCCAATAACGTTCCGCCTTGTCTTTGGAGCGCTGGAAACCGATAAGAGCAAGATGAAACCCTGATAGAAAACCATCATAGTGGCTTCCAGAAACCTCCGACTGGACTTGCTTCATCATCAGTAGGCGTTGATTTCCGCCCATGTCAACATCTGCTCTCTCAGCCATGATGGCTACAACATTCTTGATGGCGTTGATGTCGTCACTTGCCATTACTTTTCTTAGCGTCTCGTTCATAATTAATTATGCTTGTTTATGGTTTGCTGTTACAGGATTTACCCTCCCACCGCAAGTCATTCCGTGAGCAACGACTTTAGCTCTGCGAAACCGTCCGTGGTTATGTTTATGCTCCTCTTGTATCTGCCATATCCATGATACACAATCTTTTCTTGTTTTACCTTTTGTTGAACTAACTCTATTGTAACGTTACGGGCACAAAATTAGCGAGTTACGACCACAAAGGCCATAACTCGCTCACACATTCTGTTTCTCGCTGATAACAAGAGAGATAAGGTGAAAGGAGGGAGGCTCATGTTTGAGCATGTAGAAACAAAAAGCCTACCTCGATGTGAGGTAGGCCGAAATATTTATTCTTCTTTATTTGGCTTTCGTCTAAGAACGAAGATCATAGAGCAACTGGTTGTAGTTTCTATCAGCGTTCTATCAATTTTCTATCATCATTTTATCAATTAGTTATCAGACAGTTATGTCCCGTTGCTAAGATTTACTGCTTCTTTCTGTTGCGCATGAAGTGTAAGATGTCCCACTTCTTCCAATACCTTGTGTGGCCACGTTTCTTGCATTGGCCGTTGGGTATGTCGCCTTTTGCCACCATTCTGTTGAGCGTAGCATCGCTGACGTGAAGCTTATCTTTCACCTCCTCCGTGCTCATCATCGGGTTCATCATGTTGGGCAACACGTCCTCGCACAACTCCTCTATGTCATCGTCACTCATACCGCAAGCCGTCACCTTCTCGCCCTTCTGTTGCTGCTCCCAGGCTTTCATGCAGCTCTCGTGAAGCGACTTGAAAAGCATGGCTAACGTGTAGTAATTGAACACCTTCTTTCTCATATCAAGCGTGTTTTTGTGAATTTTCCGTAGAATTGGCAGTCAAGAGAATAGTTTCCTGCCCAAACAGGTGTTCTGGAGAAACCAACCAATCACCCAATAAGCATAGAAAACCGCCGTCATGACAATTATCGTCATGCAAGACGTAACCATTTCGTTTGTCGTGTACCATGACCAGTAGGTGATGTGCACGGCATTAACACCGAAGTAATAGAAGAACGGGATGCGGTAGAGCCAGCACAGCCAAAAGAACCTGCTGAACACGATGAGGATAATGGGCAAGACATACAACATCGCATAGATGAAGGCGTAGCTCGGCCAGTGCTCCGAATGGACAACAAACATCTCTCGTGGGTTGTGGGCGAAATCCCACATGGCGAAGGCGTGCCACAACATGATCGCAATCGGCACCCATTTCGTCACCCATTTGATGCACTTCAATAACCTCCGTGAGTACCTGTTGCCACTCTTCATCAGCAAGGCCATCACCTCGCTCACATCCTTGCCTTGCACAGCCGACAGCACAAGGCTCTCTTCCTCCTTTGTCATAAGCGTTCGTGTTAAGATAGATGCCGACAAAGTTAATAATTTTCCTTTTGGCAGAAAGACGGAGAAGATTTTTTAACACAAAAAATCCCCACCTACCCGTCACAGGCAAGTGGGGACGTCATCCTAAACAATCAATCTTCTTCCTCTAAAGAAGAAACCTAACTAACTATGTCGTGAAAACAAAACAAAACATTATCAACGTCAATGCTTCCTGAACAGGTTATAGACAATCAGTATGCCAAACAACGGGAGCAATACGTTGCAGGCAAATTTACCTATCTCGTTGGCCACCTTGTCCACAAACGTCTGCTTCTTCTCTACCTCCACCTTCACGGGGTAAGGTATGCTGTCATGCACGGTCACCGTGTCAGTCTTCGTGTTGTAGATGTATTTGAACCTGTCCTTGTATCGCGTCTTGGTCATGTAGACTGTATCACCTCTTCCAAACACGCTAACGCTGTCGTGGAGATAGACGCTATCCACCTTGAAGAAACTATCCGTCTTGCTCACATACCTGTCCCTATACTCGGTCACGGGCACGTACTTCACACTCTTGCAGCTGGATAGTGAGCCGATCATCATGGCAAGCGCAATCAGCACAAGCCACTCCCACCAGTATTTCCCAATCATCTTCATCATCCCTATCAGTCTTTTAGCAGTTAATGGTCTTACCCGAATAGGCCAGCGAGCCGTACTTGATGCTGTTTACTCTCGTTGTCCATCCGTTCTTGAATGTCGGCCAGTTCTTCCTCGTCTGCATGTAGCGGAGGCGTGCTTCTTTGAGCTTGTCGAACACGTACTTGCTCCCACGGAAATAGCCGTTGATAGCCCCGATGGTCACACGCCCAGCTATCCCGTCTGCATCCACGCCAACGATTTGCTGAATGGTTTTCACCGCTGTCACAACACCGCTATTCCAGGCGAAGTCAACGAGCATGTTGGCCACGCTTTGGTTGGCGATGATGTCGGCCTTGCACCTGTCCCAATAGTACTTCTTGAAGATGGAGCCCCACTCTTCGGAGGTTATCCGCTTCAAGTCAGCCACCGTCTTCTTGCTTCCGTACACCGAGCGATATGTAGCCAGTGTAACGCCCCTCATGGTCGCCCCTCCTGGGTCTTTCGGGTTGTTGCTGAAACCTCCCTCGTGCGAGAGGATGAACGGTGCCAATATCTTATGATTTGCCATTCTCGTCCTCCTTTCTGTCCTTGTTAAAATACAATCGGTTTTTCGTCATAATATTTCCATCTGTACCCATTTGTACTTCTTCTTCTACCATTGCAACATCCGCCAATTATAGAAGCGTGTGAACATGTGCCAGCCGCCGCAGCCTTTTGTGATGGCCAAATCTTTAGCACATTCCCCTGCATATCCATTTGCGCAATTCTTCTACTTCTTGCACGCGTGTGCGTTTTCTTAATGTAATCATCGTCAGCATATTTCCAAAGGAAACCTTTCACGGAACCTATTCGGCCTTGGCAGCAATAAGCGATGCAATATCCTTCTACACCGATAGCTCGCGCTGCTTCATTAGATGACGCATATTCCTTTATCAAGTTACCGTCATAGTCGTATTGGCGAACAGGCTTACTGTTCTTATTCTTCGCTTGGCCAAACACGTTACTATAAGACATGTTGTACTTGGCGGTGCACCATTCGAGGTTTTCGAGGCTATTGTTTGTTTTATCCTCGTCCTTATGATTAATCATTGGAAGATTGTTAGGATTTGGAATAAAAGCCTCTGCCACAAGTCTATGAATATAAACCTGTTCGCTTACGTTATTTACGCTTAACCCGATCATTACATAGCCGAGTTTCTTGTTTATGTGCCCAATTCTGATTTTTTCTGGCAATGTCCGCTTGCAGCCAGCAGGATGGCTATTAACTACTCTTTCGAGCGACTTTACGCGTCCCAAATTGCTCACTTCATACAAGCCCTCATACCCTTTTACTGGCTTCCAAATTTCACTTTTTGCTGTTACCATATCTCGATTTGTTAATGCCTCGAAAATAATAAAGAAATGGAAGGCGTCGAGACTTCGCCTTGTCAACAGGTAGCTACTCCTGTCTATCCATATCTCTACGTAAAATTACTGAAAATTATTAACATACACAAATATTCATTAGTGTATTTCAGTCTGTTTCTTGCCCTCCGTAATCACGCGGCGGCTGACGTTTGGCGCAGCCGTTAACACGACATTCGTTCCACTGCAATTCGTGTGTTCTTAGAAGCAAATCATTCTTCTCATCTTTCAACTGCCTTATTTGCGTGCGGAGCTTGTTGATGTCTTCAAAGAGAGAATCAATCTTGTCGTTGAGCTTCTTCCGCTCAGTCATGTGCTCGTCATGCTCATGCGTATAGAGGTTTTTCCACTCTTGGGCATAAGCCATCGCGTTGGCATCTTCGTCCTTTTGCGCAGAAGCAGCCTCCTTTCGCTTTCGCGAATTGTAGTAAAGCAACTGCCCGACAATCCCGCTGCTTATAAACAAGGTGAGTATCTGAATAATCTTTTCAACATCCATACCCTTTCCCTCCTATCCGTTACAGCAGCGCGAGGGCCACAAGGAATGACACAAAGGCACCGACCGAA
>ERZ808267.45-NODE-45-length-70902-cov-5.756659_pt1 | contig 70902 bp, 66 predicted proteins | sample MGYA00521241_ERZ808267 | MGnify/ENA primary metagenome ERZ808267 (study PRJEB31516, sample SAMN03275592) | gut metagenome | biome: mammalia-associated habitat; material: feces | host: Papio cynocephalus | place: Kenya | collected 2012-07-19 ...
ATCGGAGGCACCTGTGGCAACATCGGAGGCACCTGTGGCAACATCGGAGGCACCTGTGGCAACATCGGAGGCACCTTTGCCAACACCTGAAGTAACAGTGCAGGCGTGTGGAGATTCTGATTATCTGATGCCAATGATACTTCAGGCTAAAGAGGGTATGCAGATAATGGGAGCAGGCGTATCAGGTAATACCTATGCTGTAAAACTTAAGTCAGAGTATCTTGATACTCTTTCAGCAGGAGAGCATACAATTACACTTGCATTTGCAGACAATTCCGTAAAGGATGTAACTCTTGTTGTAAAAGAGGCAAAGGATGCAGAAACACCAAAAACAGGTGATACTACACCGGTTCTGCTTTTCGGAACATTACTTCTTATGAGTGGAGTGGTAATGATTTTGTCAACCAACAAAAAGAAAAACTAATTTTTCCACGGCAACAAATGGAAATAATTAGGGCACACCGGGCTGCCTTATGCTTGCTTATTATGTCATAGGGCAGCCCAATTTTAGGAGAAAATATGAAAAAAGTGATAATTATAGGAGCCGGACCCGCAGGGCTTACAGCAGCCTTTGAGCTTTGCAAAGGAAAAGACTATGAAATTTTAATTTTAGAAGAGAGTCAGGAAATTGGAGGAATATCCAAGACTGTTAATTATAGAGGAAACAGGATGGACATGGGAGGACATCGTTTTTTTTCAAAGAGTGAATTGGTAAATACATTCTGGAATGAGATATTACCTATGGAATCCGTCGATTGTAACCCGGAGACTGCTGACCTGGTTATGCTAAGAAGAAAAAGAGTGTCAAGAATCCTGTATGAAGGCAAATTTTTTGATTATCCCGTAACATTAAATAAATCTACACTTAAGAATATGGGTTTTTTTTCAACCATAGGCGTGGGATTTAGTTATATTGCATCTGTTATTCACAAAAGACCCGAGACTAATCTGGAGAATTTTTATATTAACAGATTTGGAAAGAAGCTGTACAGAATGTTTTTTGAATCATACACAGAAAACCTCTGGGGCAGACATCCGAGAGATATCGATGCATCCTGGGGAGCCCAGAGAGTAAAAGGGCTTTCAATCAGGGCATTGTTAAAGGATATTATTGGAAAAAAATTAAAACAGAAAAACAGAAAAATAGAAACCTCTCTCATAGAAGAATTCAAATATCCTAAATTTGGGCCGGGACAGATGTGGGAAAATGTTGCCCAAAGAGTCAGGGAAAATGGAGGAACTTTGATATTAGGAGCAAGTGTTGTAAAGGTTGATCCGGTTAAAAAAGAGGTAATATACATAAAGGATGGGGAAAAGGTATCTGTTTCGGGAGATTATATTATATCCTCAATGCCTGTAAAGGATTTGATATTAGCTATGGATGATGTGCCGGAGGATGTGCATGCGATAGGAAAGGGTCTGCCCTACAGGGATTATATGACTCTGGGAGTGCTTGTAAAAAACTTCAGGCTGGTTAATAAGAAAAACGGGAATATTGTTCCGGATTGCTGGATATATGTCCAGGATACCTCGGTAAAAATGGGCAGGCTGCAGATATATAATAACTGGTCACCGTATCTTGTGAAAAATCCTAGTGAAAATGTGTGGCTCGGCCTGGAGTATTTTGTCGATGAAGGGGACAGCTTCTGGGAAATGAATGAGGAGGAATTTGCCCGTTTTGCCATAAGTGAAATGGTGAAAATTAATCTTATTTCCAATGATTCGGATGTACTGGATTATCATATGGAGAAGATTAAAAAGGCATATCCGGCATATTTTGATACATATGAGAATTTTGACAAGGTGAAGGCATTTCTAAACCGATTTGATAATCTGTATTGTGTCGGAAGAAACGGACAGCACAGATATAACAATATGGATCATTCAATGATAACGGCCATGGAAGCTGTAAAGCTTATCCGTGGAGAGGAAAGTGACAGAAATATCATGTGGAATGTTAATACGGAAAAAATATATCATGAGAAACAGGCATAGCAAAATACTATGCCTGTTCCTTTAATACTGCCTTTTTGATTGCCTGAAAACTCTCCTCACTTAAGTCATGCTCCATTTTACAGGCATCCTCAAGGGCAGTTTCCCGTTTGACACCAAGACTTATAAGCCATTCGGAGAGAATGGTATGCTTTTCAAAAACGTTTTTTGCACGCTCCTTTCCGGTAGGTGTAAGAGATATAAATCCATCCGAATCTACAGTTATATAGTCCTTATTCCTTAGGTTTTTCATGGCAACACTTACGCTTGGTTTACTAAAATCAAGCTCTTTGGCTACGTCTATGGAACGCACCCTGCCTATCCGGTTGTGAAGTATAAGAATTGCTTCCAGATAATCCTCAACAGATTCTTCTGCCTTGTGCTTTATATAACTCATAATTAAATCTCCTTATAATTCTGTAATTATCGTGCCGGTTAAACAACAACACTATTAATATTATTAATATAATAATATCACTACTGTTCAAAAAGTACAAACAAATATATTTATGTGGTTTCTGTCATATATTATATTGTGGGACGTGCATAAATTAAAAACTTAGTTGAAAAAGCTATTGACAATACTCTAAAAAAGTAATACACTCATTAAAGGTTAGAGAAAGCTAACCAGTATTGCATAGTGATTATACATACGAAGGGATAATCCCGGAGAGAAAAGGGTGGTATTATGAATTTAACTGAAGCAAATGTTGAAGAGGTTTATACAGTTAAGGATATTGCGTCCAATGACGAGGATCTTAAGGCATTTCTCTTTTCTTTAGGATGCTATAGTGGGGAGCCGATAACTGTTGTCTCCCGAGTGAAGGGTGGATGCGTTGTTTCAATAAAGGATGCAAGATATAATATAGACAATGATCTGGCAAAGGCTATTCTGGTGTAGTCTGTAGGATATATTAATGTCAGAAAATAGGGAATTGACAATCGTCGGTTCTTTATTTTATAAATTGAAGTTAGACATTACTAACAAATATGAGTTAGAAATAGCTAACAGCGAAAACCTAAAAGGTTTCCATCATATTGAAAAGAGGAGGATGTAAAATGAGAATTGCATTGACAGGTAACCCAAACAGTGGAAAAACTACTATGTACAATGCCTTAACCGGTAGAAATGAAAAAGTTGGAAACTGGGCCGGAGTTACAGTAGAAAAAAAGGAAAGCCCGATAAAAAAGGCCTACTATGATGGAGAGGAAAAGTTGATTGCGGTAGATTTACCGGGTGCATATTCAATGTCTCCTTTTACATCAGAGGAAAGTATAACAAGTGGTTATGTAAAGAATGAAAATCCTGATGCCATTATTAATATAGTGGATGCTACTAATCTTAGCAGAAGCCTGTTTTTTACCACACAGCTTCTTGAACTTGGAATTCCTGTGGTAGTGGCATTGAATAAAAGTGACATCAATGAAAAAAAGAATACAACAATAGATGTGGACACCTTGTCAACATTACTAAAATGTCCGGTTATCAAGACCGTATCGGCATCGGCAGAGCACACCGGCTTGAAGCAGGTTGTTGAAAAGGCAGCGAGCTTAAACAATAAAGGACAGGAGGCTCCTTACGTTCAGGATGATATTGACTTACATAGTAAGGACGCTGTTGAGGAGGCCGACAGAAAGAGATTTGATTTTGTTAACGGAATTGTTAAGAAGGTCGAAAAAAGAAAGGTGCTTACCAGAGAAAAGAATGGACAGGATAAGATAGATAAGGTTCTTACCAGCCCATGGCTTGGTATTCCTATCTTCGCTGTGGTTATGTTCCTTGTATTTTACATTTCCCAGTCTACAGTCGGCACCTGGATTGCCGACTGGCTTACCGGATGGATAGAAACCTTCCAGGAGTGGGTAGCAGGAAAGGTTGAAAATGCTAATCCGTTTCTTCAGTCACTTTTAGTTGATGGTATTATTGGCGGTGTAGGAGCCGTTGTTGGCTTCCTGCCATTAGTTATGGTAATGTATTTCCTTATAGCTTTGCTTGAGGATTGTGGATATATGGCAAGAGCAACTGTAGTCCTTGATCCTATATTTAAAAGAGTAGGACTTTCGGGAAAGTCAGTTATTCCTATGGTAATCGGTACAGGCTGTGCCATTCCGGGAATTATGGCATGCCGTACAATCAGAAACGAGAGGGAAAGAAGAGCCACAGCAATGCTTACTCCATTTATGCCATGTGGCGCAAAACTTCCTGTTATAGCACTTTTTGTGGGAGCTTTCTTCTCGGATTCAAAGTGGGTTGGACCAATAATGTATTTTGTCGGTATAATGCTTATTCTTGTTGGAGCTTTGGTCGTTAAGGCTGTTACAGGATATAAGTACAGAAAATCATTCTTTATCATTGAACTGCCTGAGTATAAGCTTCCGAGCCTGAAGAGAGCGGTTATCTCAATGCTTGGAAGAGGTAAGGCATATATTGTAAAGGCAGGAACAATTATTCTTGTATGTAATACTATAGTTCAGATTATGCAGTCCTTTAACTGGAGTCTTGAGGTTGTTGAGGAAGGAATGGAGGATACATCCATTCTTGCAAGTATAGCTTCACCTATTGCACATCTTCTTGTTCCGATAGTTGGTGTGGCTGCATGGCAGCTTGCTGCAGCGGCTGTAACAGGCTTCATTGCTAAAGAAAATGTAGTTGGTACTCTGGCAGTATGCTACGGACTCAGTGCGTTTATTGATACTGATGAACTTGCCCTTGTGGGAGACGGTAATGTAGTTGCATCCACAATGGCTATAACCAAGGTAGCAGCTCTTGCTTATCTTATGTTTAACCTTTATACACCTCCTTGCTTTGCAGCTCTTGGCGCAATGAATTCCGAAATGCAAAGCAAGAAATGGCTTTGGGCAGGTATAGGCTTACAGATTGGAACCGGATATACCGTTGCATTCCTTGTATATCAGATAGGCACTCTGATTACTACAGGTGAGCTTGGAAAGGCATTTGTTCCCGGACTTATCGCAGTGCTTGTATTTGTTGGAATTATCGCAGCATTGATAGTGAGAACAAACAAACATTTTGAACAGGAATATGAATTAAAGAAGGCGTAGTATTATGGAAAATTTTATTGTAGCGGGTATTCTTGCTATCATCGTAGGTGCGGCTGCAATATATATGTACAGGGCAAAAAAGAAAAAAGGTGTAAGATGTATCGGATGCCCATACGCGGGCAGCTGTACAAAAACTTCGTCCTGTTCGGGGAAAAAGAATTAGCATGAATAATTCCGTAATATATATGAAGGAGGCTGTGTAAGAGAAATCTGCACAGCTTCTTTTTGCTTTTACATATAATCTTGTTGTTGATATAAAAGACAAAAGTATGATATAATTACCCAAGCTTAACTTAAAAGGCATGTATATAAAGGAGAGGTACAGAAAGGGGTTTAATAATGACATTTGTTGAATTAATTGAGGATGCAAAGGCAAAGGGATGCTCAGACGTACATATTACTGTAGGTACATCCATAGCATTGAGAAGATATGGTGTGCTTACAATGATTGAGCCGGCACCTACGGCAGACGAATCTACAGATATGATATTAGAGATGCTAAGTGAGGACAAGCGACAAAGGGTGCTTTCGGGAGAGGATTTGGATTTTGCCATGATGGTAAATCAAAATACCAGAGTGAGAGCAAATATATTCCATCAGAGAAATAATCTGGCAGCTACATATCGTATACTGAATGAGAATATACCAACCTTTGATGAACTTAACATACCTGAGCCTGTGAGAAAGCTGGTGAAGGAACCAAGAGGACTGGTTCTTATTACAGGTCCTACCGGAAGTGGTAAGACAACCACATTGGCGTCCATGATTAATTTCATTAATCAGAAGATGGCAAAGCATGTTATTACTATAGAGGATCCTATAGAATATGTATATTATCACGCAAAGTCCATGATTCATCAAAGAGAAGTCGGTCAGGATGTAGATAGCTTTGCAAAGGCTCTTCGTTCATCACTTCGTGAGGATCCTGATATTATACTTGTTGGTGAGATGCGTGATTATGAAACAATAAGTGCAGCTATAACAGCGGCAGAAACAGGACATCTGGTGCTTTCAACATTGCATACAACAAGTGCTCCACAGACTATAGAACGTATAATAGATGCTTATCCTCCACATGGCCAGGCTCAGGCAAGGACACAGCTTTCCAACGTATTGAAGGGTGTTGTTACCCAGCAGCTTCTTCCACTTATGGATGGTTCGGGAATGACAATTGCTACAGAGATACTTATTAACAATGAAGCTATCGCTAATCAGATAAGAGATAATAAGACACACCAGATTATATCATCCATGCAAGGAGGCATGTCCCAGGGAATGCATACGATGAATTCCGATTTAAGACGCCTTGTAAGAGAACGGAAGATAAGTAATGAGGTCGCCTTAAGATATTGCTCCAATGTAAAGGATTATGAAAATCAGAGATAATAATTTGAATATATAGTGCCAAAACTAATGCCGGAGACTATCCCACAGGGAAAAGAAAAATCTCCGGCGTTTGTATTAAGAATTTTTTAATATTCTTTAAAAAAAACATATTATTGATTAAAAAACATTTATCACTGTTGTAAATTGTCGAAATATAATGTATATTAGTGAAAGTGAATTTCTGTGAATTACAGAAAACTAAGGAGCAAAATGTAATGAAATGTGTTTTGGAATATCTTGAAAAAGATGTGGCAATATGCCCTGATAAAGTGGCAGCAGTTGATGAAAATGGACAATGTACTTACAGGGAATTATATACTGCGGCAAAAAAACTGGGGACAAAAATAGCGGATTATGCAGGTACAGCTACGCCTGTTGCCGTTTTTATGGATAAGAGCATACTGACTCTGGAAAGCTTCATGGGAATACTTTATGCGGGATGCTTTTACACATTAATTGATCCTTCGTTTCCCAATGAAAGAATTAAGAATATATTACAGATTCTTAACCCGCAGGTTATTATAACAAAGGATGCCTGCCTTGAGAAGTTAAAAGAGTGTGAATATAACGGAGAAACTCTCCTGGCAGAGAATATACTGGCTTTAAACCAGTGTAATATCGATGAAGATAAGCTTATATCCATACAAAACAGTCAGATTGATACAGATCCTGTATATTGTAATTTTACATCCGGTTCAACCGGTGTTCCTAAGGGTGTGCTTATATCCCACAGATCGGTTATTGATTTTATAGATTGCTTTACTGATATTTTTCGGATATCGGAAAAGGACGTAATAGGTAATCAGGCACCTTTTGATTTTGACGTATCCGTTAAGGACATATACAGTAGTCTTAAGGTGGGCGGAACACTTGTTATTATTCCAAAGGCATATTTTATGTTTCCTAACCGGGTTATGGATATGATAGAAAAAAATAAGGTTACTACTTTGATATGGGCGGTTTCTGCCCTGTGTCTCTTGTCCAGACTGCATGGGCTTAAGTATAAGGCACCGGATTCTATTAACAAGATAATGTTTAGCGGAGAACAGATGCCTGTAAAACAGCTTAATATATGGAAGTCCTATTACCCTGATGCAAAATATGTGAATTTGTACGGACCTACCGAGATAACATGCAATTGTACATACCACATTCTGGACAGAGAATATGGAGATGAAGAGCGAATTCCTATCGGTCTGCCGTTTCCTAATGAGAGGGTAATTCTCTTAAGTGAAACAGAAAATAAGATAGATAAAGCTGTTACCGGGGTACCCGGTGAAATATGTGTTTCCGGGACTGCAGTAGGGCTTGGATATTATGGAAATCAAAAGATGACAGACAGGGCATTTACCCGGAACCCGCTGAACAATATGTATAACGAAATAATATATCATACCGGAGATATGGCCTATTGGGGTGAGGATGGATTACTTTACTTTTCCGGAAGAAAGGATTTTCAGATTAAGCACATGGGACATCGTATTGAGCTTGAGGAGATAGAAAGCGTACTTGGAGGGGTGTCTCTTGTTGAACAGGCCTGCTGCTTTTTTGATGAGAAAAGAGGCAAGATTGTGGCATGCTATGTAGGCTCACCTGATAAAAAGGAAATTATCAGGATGATGAAGGAAAAGGTTCCTGATTATATGGTGCCCAATATTCTGGTATGTATGGAGGAGCTGCCTATTACTAAAAACGGTAAAACAGATAGAAGGGCACTTATGGAAGTCTATAAGACAATGAGGTAAGATATGGATGACAAGATGATAAAAGACATAACCCACAACTGTGGTACACCGGTCTATGTGTTTGATGAAGAGGCTGTTGATACTCAGATTAAGGCTGTCAGGGATAATATATCAAAGAACATAGCCTTATGCTTTGCAATGAAAGCCAATCCCTTCCTTACAGGGATTATGTCTTCAAAGACTGACAGGCTTGAGGTTTGTTCGCCCGGAGAATACGAAATATGTATAAATGAACAGATTGCTCCGGATAAAATAATTGTTTCCGGTGTTAATAAGACCATGGATACTATGGAAAGAATTATTTCCTACAGTGGTGGCAAAGGGATATATACAATTGAATCAAGGAAGCATTATGATATTTTAAAAGAGTGTGCACTCAAGTATAATGTTAATATAAAGGTACTTTTAAGACTTTCCAGTGGCAACCAGTTTGGAATGGATAAGGAAACCCTTTGCACCGTCCTTTCGGAAGTACAAAATACTAAAAATTTGATTCCCATAGGAATTCATTATTACTCGGGTACCCAGAAGAAGATGAAAAAAATAGAAAAAGAGCTGAATATGCTCGATGAGTTCGGAGGATATTTAAAGGAAAAATTCGCCATTCCTCATCTTGAGCTTGAGTATGGCCCCGGACTTATGGTAACATATTTTGAGAATGAGCCTCAGGTGGATAACAAGGAACAACTTAGCGAATTGTCAGCTTTGCTTAAGACTGTTAAGAACTTTGACAGTATTGCTCTGGAAATGGGAAGATTTCTTACATCTATGTGTGGAACATATCTTACCGTAATAAATGATATTAAGCATACTGATGGCAGCTCCTTCATTATTGTAGATGGGGGAATTCACCAGTTAGGATATTACGGGCAGATGATGGGAATGAAAAAACCGTTTATGAAGGTTATATCCGGCAATAAAGCAGGGGAAAAGACAGCCGGTTCATATAACATATGTGGTTCGCTTTGCACTGTCAATGATGTTATTGTGAGAGATGTATCACTTGGAGATGTTTGTCCGGGGGATATAATTGCTTTTTACCGCTGCGGTGCATATTCTGTAACTGAGGGAATGGCTCTGTTTTTAAGCAGAGAGCTTCCGGCAGTGGTACTTGTTGATAATGAAGGCAGATGGAAACTTCTGAGAAATATAATACAGATAAATAATTTGAACAGAACACAAGGAGGAATATTATAATGGAAAAATTACTTGAGATTTTAGAGGAAATTGCACCCGGTGAGGACTTTATGAATTGTACTACATTGATTGACGATCATATTCTGGATTCCTTTGCTATTTTATCCCTTGTATCAGAGATAGAAGATGAGTTTGATGTTGAAATCTCTCCGGCAGAGCTTATCCCCGAGAATTTCAATTCAGCAGCAAAGCTTTGGGAAATGATTTGCAAATTGAAGGGAGAGAACTAAAGTGTCTTATCATTTGCTGACCTTTAGCCTGCTATTTGTTCCTGCTGTGATGCTGTTGTATCAGCTTTCACCAAGGAAAGCACGTCCCATAGTAATGCTGGCAGCCGATTTTGTATTTTTTTATATGCTTAGCGGAATCCTTATAATCTATTTTATTCTGGCATCGGCTGTTACATATTTCGGAGGAAGGCTTATTGACCGGGCAGAGGAAAAATATAAAAAGCAGCCCTGCCGCATAAGAAACAAACGTCTTATACTGGGGGGGTGCATAGCTATAAATCTTGCCATGCTGGTGGTATTTAAGTACCTTAAGGCATTTGGAGTTGACCTGATTGCTCCTGTAGGAATATCCTATTATACCCTTCAGACTATTTCCTATATGACGGATGTATACAGAGGAAGTGTTTCTGTTGACAAAAATCCTGTCAGACTTATATTATACCTGAGCTTTTTCCCTCAGATTATGGAGGGACCTATAAGCCGTTATAGTCAGGTTGCATCTGAGCTTTATTCGGGGAAACCTATAGAATTTAACAACATGGTATTTGGTTATCAGAGGATACTGTGGGGATTGTTCAAAAAAATGCTTATTGCAGACAGAATTGCACCTGTAGTAGGAAAGGTATTCGGCAATTATGAATCCTATGACGGCTCTGCCATTTTTGTAGGTGCCGTGGCATTTACCTGTCAGCTATACATGGAATTTTCAGGATGCATGGATATTGTTATAGGAACCGGGGAAATATTTGGTGTTACCCTGCCGGAAAATTTCAGACAGCCGTTTTTTGCAACAGGAGCATCGGATTTTTGGAGACGCTGGCATATAACTCTGGGAACATGGCTTAAGGATTATGTATTTTATCCTGTTTCTCTTGCAAAGCCTGTGAAAAAAATAGCAAAAAAGTGTAAAAAGAAATTCGGACTGAAGATGAGCAAGTTTGTTGCTCCTACGGTAGCACTTTTTGCAGTATGGTCTATAAACGGAATATGGCATGGAGCGGGAGCAACCTACATTTTTTATGGAATGTACTATTTTGTTCTCATTTTCATAGAAAATATAACAGAAGAACCTGTAAAAAAAATAGGTGAAAAACTGGGAATCTATAAGCACAAGGGTCTGTTGTGTGCTCTTAGGGGAATGAAGCTGTTTGTAATAGTTAATATAGGCGAAATGTTCTTCCGGGCAAGCACCCTGAAAGACGGATTTAGAATGTTTGGAAGGATTATTACAAGATTTAATATCGGAAATCTGAGTGAAACCAATTTCGGTATAGACGAATACGAGACTATTATTGCTCTGATTGGAATAGCAATTGTACTCATAGTTGACATAATACATGAAAAGGGCATTTCCATTAGAAAAAAAATAGCCTCATTCAGCCTGCCTGTAAGATGGGGTGTGTGGTATGGAATAATAGCCTGTGTGATTATATTCGGGGCATATGGTGCCGGTTATACAATTGTTGATATGATTTATGCGGCCTATTGATTAAATCCGGTTTAAAATTAATTAGTCGTATTTTGAAGCTATGATAATAAGTGACAAAGGAGAAATAAGGAGAAGGTATTCCTATGAAAAATTTTTTTAAAGTTCTGGGGTTTCTGGGAGGGCAGCTGATAATATTATGCCTTTTATCTGCCGGACTTGTGCGAAGGACCGATGAAAATGTATATGATCCCTGTGCAGTAAAAAGTAAGATAGCCCAGGTGGAGGAGGAAGAGGATAATACACTTGATGTATTATTTATGGGTGACAGTATATGTTATTCTGCCTTTGATCCGCTTGCAATATGGGAAAATTACGGATTTACATCCTTTGTTTGTGGTACGTCTGCACAACGTATTTGCGATACCTACGCAATCTTAAAAGAAGCACTTGACTCACAGTCTCCTAAGGCCGTGGTTATAGAGGCAACCTGTTTTTACAGAAACATGGATAAAAAATCAGATACAAATGACCTGGTTCTGGATGAGCTTACAAAACAATTTGATGCCTTTGCATACCATGCGGAGTGGAAAAATGTAATAGGTGATATTATTGCAGGTGCATCTCCTAAAGGAAAGAGGTCACCCCGTAAAGGCTTTGTAGGAAGGCAATCGGTAAATCCTTATAACGGAGGGGAATATATGATTAATTCTCCTGAGGTGGATGAAATTAAGCCGGGTGTTATCAAATATCTTGATATGATTGAAACTCTATGCCGGGAAAAGGGAATAAGGCTGATAATAGTAAGTGCTCCATCACCGAGAAACTGGAATTATGCAAGACATAATGCCGTATCACATTGGGCGGATGCAAGTCATGTGCCATATATAGATATGAATATTATGTCAAAGCCGGATATTGACTGGAGCTGTGATACCAAGGACGGAGGAGACCATCTCAATATTACGGGAGCAAAAAAGGTTTCCCTGTTTATCGGAGGATATCTCAGTGACAATCTGAAACTGGATGATAAAAGATCCGATTTAAGATATGCCGACTGGACATACTACAGCAATGAGCAGGAACCATAATATCCAGCATACAGAACAAACAGGGACTTGCCGGGAGCAGGTCTCTGTTTATTATTTTCCTTAGGGTAAAAAAAGTTGATATAACAGTGTTTTTATGTTAAGATAGGTTAGTATGATTATGACTATTTTGAGAGAGGAAAAACCATGGTTGATGAACGCAAAGTTAGACTTATGACAAAACTGTCTATATATGAAAAGCATGAAAAAAACAAAGATTTGGTTGTAAGCAGGTATTTCAGAGGTGACTTTGTGAGATTTAATGTGCTGAAGACCTGGATATTCGTTACAATTGCCTATTGGACTGTTGTGGCTGCGTTTGTATTCGTAGGCTTTGATGAGGTGCTTGCCCAGCTGAATAATATAGATTATTTTGATGTTATGTATAAATATCTGGGATACTATGCTGCTTTGTGCATAATATTATGTGTGATATCAGGCTTTGTATACAAATACAGATATGCAAAGGCAAAACCAAGACTTACAAGGTACAATTCCATGCTGAAGGATTTGATTGAACTTCAGGGAGGACCGGCAAGAAGAGGAAAACTGGTTAAAAATTCTCGTATAAGTATGGAAAACCCACGTATTTCCAATCAGACTCATGCAGGGGATGCCCAAGGTAATAATCAGAGATCCCGTGTTAACCGCTCAGAGATTCTCAAACAGCGCATTGAACAGGAGAAAAGAGCGAAAGAACAACAGATTATAGAGAATGTCAGACAGAGAAATGAGAGAATTGCTGCAAAAAACCGGGAAGAGTTAAGAAAGCGGCAGGAATATGAAAGCCAGATGCAAAGAAGAAGGCAGCAGGAGAGAGCACAGCTTGAGAGAATGCAGAGAATCCAGACCGGAAAAACCCAGCCGGAAAGAACTTACAGTGACAGAAAGGAGAATAGATAGATGTCGGAGCTGTTAACAATTAGAAATAATATACGTAATTTTTTTAGAAAGTTTGATGAAATCACTATTCCTCTGATAAGATTTGTAGGTTCACTTATTATGTTTAATACAATTAAGAATCTTTTTGGGTACTCTGATTTATTTGACCAGGGTGGGATAATCTTCCTGCTGGCCCTGATATGCTCACTGGTACCTAACGGAGTTGTTGTTTTTCTCGGGGGAATTGTAATATTGCTGAATGTTGCGTCAGTAGGCACGGAACTTGCACTTGCCTTTGGAGTACTTTATATTGTAATATTCTGTACATATATGAGGATGTTCCCTGATTGCAGCTGGATTCTCGCACTGGTACCGGTGCTTTATACACTTCATTTGGAATTTGCCACTCCTGTTATTGTGGTTATTTTTGCAGGCTTGCCGGGAATTATACCGGCTGCCTTTGGTGTATTAATATACTATTTTGCAAATGCAACGAAAGAAATACATAATATAAGCACCACAAAAGAGAATGATGTAAATGTGTTTTCGTATATTGTAGACAATGTGCTTAAGAATAAGGAAATTTTATTGACAATTTTGGTATTTGCACTGATTATAGCAATAGGGTATGTGATATACAGACTGAATATTGATTATGCATTTTACATAGGAATAGCTGTGAGCGGTGTTTTAAGTATTATATGCTTTCCGATATGCGGAGCCATCTTAAAGGTAGACGGACCGGGAATGGGAAGTGTGATTATTGGTTCTCTTGTTGGGATAATTGTTGGCGCCATAGCACAGTTCTTTAAGGGAATATTTGATTATGCCCACAAGGAATCTGTTCAATTTGAGGATGATGAGTTCTATTATTATGTCAAGGCAGTTCCAAAGTACGATGTACCGGCTAAAAACAAGGTGGTAAAGAAAATTACTGAAGAAAAAACTGATAACATGATCCGCAACGGAAGAAATAAAGCAGAAAAAATCGGACAATAATAATGTAGCAATGGGGTGGGCATTTGAATAATTTCGGAACAACAAGTGTATATTTTGATTGGTTTTACATTCCAGGTATAACCCTTACAGATATTATTGAGATAGTTATCTTATCTTATCTTTTTTATAATGTAATGCTTTGGTTTAAAAAGACAAGAGCATGGACGTTGTTTAAGGGAATTGTGGTTATTGCCATATTTGTGGGAATTGCCGCTTTGTTTAAGCTTAATACCATATTATGGATTATTAAAAATACAATCAGTGTAGGAATTATAGCTGTTATTGTGCTGTTTCAGCCTGAACTCAGGCGTGCCCTGGAGGAGCTTGGGCGTAAGAAGATTTTTTATGATGTTCTTACAAGAGATGATAAAAACATAAGGGATGAAAGGCTGAATAATCATACTATCCATGAGATTGTAGCTGCTGCGGTGGATTTGAGTAAAAATAAAACAGGAGCTCTTATAGTAATCGAACAGGATGTGGCTCTTGGAGAGTATGAAAGTACTGGAATAAATATCGATGCTGCTATATCAAAACAGCTTTTGGTTAATATATTTGAGCACAATACACCTTTGCATGACGGAGCTGTGATTATCAGGAATAATCGTGTCCTTGCAGCTACATGTTATCTCCCCCTGACCGGAAGGAACGATCTTAATAAGGATCTGGGAACAAGACATCGGGCAGCAGTGGGAATCAGTGAGGTATCAGACAGCATGACTGTGATTGTATCTGAAGAAACAGGTACTATATCTGTTGCCCATACAGGTACATTATATAGAAATCTGGATCCGGAAATGCTTAGAAAACAGTTATCTTCCCTTCAGGTTAAGGACGTGGAATCGAGACGCTTTAAACGTAGAAAGGGGGGCAAAAAAAATGAAAAGCAAAGTAAAAAGCAAAGTGCTGAATAATTTTGGATATAAGCTTTTGGCTGTTTTTTTTGCCGTTGTATTATGGCTGGTTGTCATGAATATTTCTGATGCTACTATAACCAGACAGATTAATGATATACCTGTAGAAAAGCTTAACGGTGATGTTTTGGATGAGCTTGACCAGATATATGATGTGGTAAGCGGGGATACCGTAAACATTGTTGTAAAAGGACGACGATCTGTTGTCAGTGGGCTATCAAAGGATGATTTCAGGGCTACAGCGGATTTGTCAACGATGTCTATAACAAACTCTGTTCAAATTGAGGTGACTGCCAAAAAGTCAGACGTTAATGATGCTTTGACCATTACCTGTAAGGACAGTACCATGAAGCTTAATCTGGAGGAAAAGGTTAAGATACAATTCCCTGTAAAAATTAAAACCACGGGTACTCCGATGGATGGTTATGCTGTTGGAAGCTGCCAGGTAAACCCAAGTTTGGTAACGATAGAAGGCCCGAAAAGCTCTGTGGACAAAATTACAGAGGCTGTAGTTACAGTACCTGCGGATGGGGTAAAGCAGGATTATAACCAGACTGGAAATATTATATTATATGATGCATACGGTGACGAAATTAAAAATGACAAGATTAAGCTGAGTGTTACAGAAGTTGAAGTCAGTGTGGATATATATCCCGTAAAGACCGTAGATATAGAGGTAGAGGTTAATGGTACACCAAAGGATGGATATGGAGTTGCCAATGTGGTATACCAGCCACAGACAATAAGAATAGCAGGAGAACCGGATGCTCTTGCAAAAATTGATACAATTAAGATTGATGATATTCATATTAGTGGAATAAGTGAAGACTACCAGACTACAATTGAACTGAAAAAGTATCTGGATGATGGGATAATTATAGCAGATTCAGATTCGCAGATAGTAATTACGGTAGATATAGAAGAGATGGAGGAAAAGAGTTACAATGTTTCAGACAAGGTAATATCTTTGAAAAACAAGAAAACAGGTTACAAGTATAAGATAATTCTATCTGATAATTATAAGGTTACTCTTTCCGGTATGAAGGTGGATATTGATTCCCTGGCATTGTCTGATGTGGGATTATACATCGACTGCTCAGAATTAGGCTTAGGTAATCATCAGAACATAAAGCTGGGACATAATACAATAGAAAATGTGAATTGCGAATTTCAGGGAAGCATTTCTGTAGAGGTATATAAGTAAAGTCAGGATGTGTTTATATGACAGAAATAGAAAAATTAAAAAAGGCAATACAAGAGTGTAATTATATTGTATTTTTTGGTGGGGCAGGAGTATCCACTGAAAGTGGAATTCCGGACTTTAGAAGTACAGGCGGGCTGTATAGTCAAAAATATAAATATCCACCCGAAACTATAGTTAGCCATTCCTTTTACGAAAGACACACTGAAGAATTCTATGAATTTTATAAGGAGAAGATGCTGTTTCCCCTGGCTGTTCCCAATATGGCACATAGGAAGCTGGCACAGCTTGAAAATGCAGGGAAGGTTAAAGCTGTAATTACCCAGAATATAGATGGACTTCACCAGGCAGCAGGAAGCAGGGAAGTTTTGGAATTACATGGTTCAGTACATAGAAATTATTGTGAAAAGTGTGGCAAATTCTTTACATTGGACTATATTGTAAATTCTGTTGGCATACCAAAATGCGATTCCTGCGGAGGAAGAATAAAGCCGGATGTAGTTCTGTATGAGGAAGGACTGGATAGTCAGGTTATTTCAAGAACTGTTGAGCACATATCCAGGGCAGATATGCTTATTATAGGGGGAACTTCTCTTGTGGTATATCCTGCTGCAGGTTTTGTGGATTATTTTCACGGTAAATATCTTGTACTTATTAATAAATCACCAACCTCTAAGGATTCAAAGGCAGATATTCTTATAAATGATAATATAGGACAGGTTTTTTCACAGATATAAAAAAGGTGCTTTGCACCTTTTTTATTTGCATTTTACAGACAGCTCTTTGTTCTTGCACTTACCGGTCATATTTGATATAATACTTTACAATATTAAAGTGAAAAACTTATATGTTTTGGAGGCTTGTATATGGGAATAAATGGAATAATGATGCAATATTTCGAGTGGGATTTGCCGGCGGATCAGACTCTATGGAATAATCTTAAGGCAGATGCCACAAAGCTTAAAAATGTTGGGATTACCGGTGTATGGATGCCCCCGGCCTATAAGGGTAATGGTGGTGCAGAGGATGTAGGATATTCGGTATACGATTTGTATGATCTGGGGGAGTTTAACCAAAAAGGCTCTGTGCCTACCAAATATGGAACAAAGGATGAATATCTTGAAGCTATTAAAGCCCTTCACGGAAAGCAGATTAATGTATATGCGGACATAGTATTAAATCACAGAATAGGGGCAGATGAGGTTGAAAAGGTTCCTGCTACAGAATTTAATGCAAACAGCAGAAATCAGATGGTCAGTGAAGAGAAAGTAATCGGTGCATGGACCAGGTTTACTTTTCCGGGAAGAAAAGGTAAATATTCGGATTTTACATGGAATTGGACGCATTTTGATGGAATTGACTGGGATCAGGACAGAGCAAAACAAGCCATATTCCGTTTTCAGGGCAAAGAATGGGATAAGAACGTAGACAAGGAATGTGGAAACTATGACTATCTTATGGGAGCCGACATAGATTTTGATAATCAGGAGGTTCGTGAAGAACTCGTAAGATGGGGTAAATGGTATACAGAAATTGCAAGCCTGGATGGTTTTCGACTTGATGCAGTAAAACACATTGACAAGTATTTTTACAAATACTGGCTGCGTCAGGTTAAGGAAGCAACCGGAAAGGATTTGTTTGCTGTAGGAGAGTATTGGCATTGGGATGTAAATGTTTTGCAAGATTATATAAACTGTAATGAAGGAGAGATTAGTCTTTTTGATGTTCCTTTACATTTCAATTTTCACAATTGCTCAAAGGCACATGGAAACTATGATTTAAGAACAATCCTGCAGGGAAGTCTTGTTTCGGTTAATCCTATGAAAGCAGTAACCTTTGTGGACAATCATGACAGCCAGCCGGGACAGTCTCTTGAATCATGGGTAGAGGATTGGTTTAAGCCTATGGCATATGCTATTATTCTTCTCAGACAGGATGGTTATCCATGTGTATTCTATGGAGATTATAAAGGAATACCATCGAGAAAAATTAAGGCAAGAAAAAAGGAACTGGATATTCTTATGAAGCTTAGAAAAAACAAAGCTTACGGCCCACAACATGATTATTTTGACGATCCAAACTGCATTGGATGGACAAGAGAAGGAGATGCCGAACATAAGGATTCCGGTCTTGCAGTAGTGATTTCTGATGGCACAGGCGGAACAAAGCATATGTATGTCGGTAAACAGTTTGCGGGTTGTCATTTTGCAGATGCCATGGGTAATGCAAAATATAATATAAAAATTGACAATGATGGCTTCGGAGACTTTTATGTTAACCGCAGTCAGGTTGCTGTCTGGGTAAGAAAAGAAAAGTAAAAAAGCAGGTGAGTGTATGGGAAAAACAATTAGAACAGAGGCTGCAAAGGATTTATTCGAGGCTATTCTCACACTGGAAAATGTAGATGAATGCTTTGACTTTTTTGAGGATGTGTGTACTGTGAACGAGGTACTGTCCATAGCACAGAGATTTGCAGTTGCAAAAATGCTTAAGGAGAATAAAACTTACCTTGAGGTGGCCAAGGAGACAGGAGCATCCACTGCTACCATAAGCAGGGTAAACCGTTCGCTGAACTATGGTAATGATGGATACGAAATGGTATTTGCCAGACTAAACAAGAAATAGATGATAAAGTGGCTGTGCACTATAGATTCGTGCATAGCCACTTTGCCTTATATGATAAATATATTAAGTGTCAGATACCTTTTTTCTCTGTGGGATCATTATTCTGCACATCCAGGTTGTCTATGATTTTTTCCATGAGCTTTTTCTTCATAAATATATCGTATCCGAGTAAGGCTAAAAGAGAGAAGGTCTTTAGATATTCGTCGCTTTGATTTGTGAAGCTTCTTTCAATAAGCTCGTAGGTTTTCGTAATACTGCCGGCAGTGTTGAAAAACTGACGTTTTTCTAATTCGTACATTTTTTTATAGATATCCTCCATGGAATATTGAGGATTCTTATTGTCACAATAATTATCAATAAGCGGTTCAAGTATGGTCTGTATATCATTTATTGATATTACATTTTTAAAATAGTAAATATATATAAGCATAATGATATGCTCTCTGGAATACTTTTTCTTATTGGACGGTGGAAGAAGGTTATTCTTTGTATAGTTATTTATCATGGTTTTTGTGAGAGTTTTGTCTTCAGATGTACGTTTATTCTTGGATAAGTACCTGTCCATAAAGGTAGTGACCTGATCCATATATAGCTCCATGGAAGGTAAATCCTCGGGTAAAATATAGCCCAAATCAATACATTCACGAACCTTCTTTTTAATATCATTATCCTTTTCCATTGTTTTCCACCTTACAAATACACTATACTCAAACCACATTTATACAACATTATATAGTATTGAAAATCAGATGTAAAGGATTAAATTACTTGACAGAAACATAAAAATTATGATTTCCTTGACATTGTTATGATATAGATATACAATATATTCCAAAATTTATTAAAGGAGATGATTTTTTTTGGACCCGAGTACGATTGTACAATTAGTGGTACTTATTATTCTTTTATCCCTGTCGGCCTTCTTTTCTTCTTCGGAAACAGCACTGACTACAGTAAACAAAATCAAGCTGAAAGCCTTGGCAGATGAAGGAAACAAAAGCGCAGGGAAGGTGCTTAAGGTTACGGACAATCCCGGCAAGCTGCTCAGTACGATACTTATAGGCAACAATATTGTCAACATTTCCGCATCTGCTCTTGCTACAACCTTTACCACTAAGGTTTTTGGCAACGGCTATGTTGGAATATCTACCGGTATTGTAACTCTTCTGGTGCTTGTCTTTGGAGAGATTACTCCTAAGACCATGGCTGCAACCAATTCAATAAAGCTCTCCATGTTAGTTGTGCATCCCATAAAATTTCTTATGGTAGTGCTTACTCCTGCTATATGGTTACTTGATTTGATTACCGGTGGGATATTTAAGCTGCTGCACATAGATACCTCTAACAGCAATAGTGTAATGACAGAGTCTGAGCTGAGAGCTGTGGTAGATGTAAGCCATGAAGAGGGAGTTATTGAACCTGAAGAAAAATTTATGATATCCAATGTGGTGGACTTCGGAGATGCTTTATCAAAGGATATAATGATTCCGAGAGCGGATATAGTTTGCGCTGATATAGAATCCACTTATCAGGAGCTTGTGGACATATTTACCAGGGAGACATATTCAAGAATTCCTATATATCAGGGGAACAAGGATGATGTGATAGGACTTTTGTATTTGAAAGATTTGTTCTTTTACAGCCAGACTCATGATATGGATAGCTTTGATTTGAAGAGCATTCTCAGACAACCGCTGTTTGTATATGAATACCAGAAAACCAGTCAGATATTTGCAGATATGAAAACTTCCTCTGTTACCATGGCAGTGGTACTTGATGAATATGGTGCTGCATCGGGAATAATAACCATGGAGGATCTCATTGAGGAGATTGTAGGAGAAATAAGGGATGAATACGACGGAGATGAGGATAACTTCATCAAAAAACTGTCTGACAATCAATATGATATAGATGCATCTGTAAAATTAGATGATCTTAATGATGCATTGGGGACTAATCTTGCTTCGGAGCATTATGATTCTCTGGGAGGGCTGGTTATAGAGCTGCTTGATAAGCTTCCACAGGAGGGCGAACAGGCACAATATAAAAACATTAATTTGCTGGTTACTAAGGTGCACAAAAATCGTATAGATAGGATTGTACTGACAATTAATTCTGAAGATGAGAATAAAACAGAATAAGGCAGAATAATTTATAACGGAGCAGTCACATTGTAAGGTGATTAGCTCCGTTTTTTGACAGATAATATTTGAAAAATCTGTTTAAAATAAAATTATTATAAAAAAGTGTTGACATTTGCAAAAATAGTGTTATATTTGAAATAGAACAAATAGAGCAATGTGGCACGACCACGGCTTTTAATATAAGGAGGTACGCATATGGATGCAGAAAAATTTACAAAAAAATCCTTGGAAGTAATTGAAAACTGTGAAAAACTGGCCTATGAGTACAATAATCAGGAGATTGACCAGGAGCATTTGTTGTGCAGCCTGGTGACAGTTGAGGATAGTCTCATAGCCAAACTGTTGGAAAATATGGGAATTAACGTAGACAGCTTTGCAAAGGAATGTGAAAAGCTGGTTGCATACAGACCAAAGGTTTCAGGAGGAAAGCTGTATACCAGTCCTGATTTTTCAAAGGCTCTGATACAGGCAGAGAAGGAAGCAAAGCAGATGTCGGACGAATATGTTTCAGTGGAGCATTTATTCCTTGGAATATTGGAAAAGATGAATAAGGCTGTCAAAGGACTTATTATGGGGTATGGTATTACAAGGAACAAATTTCTTGAGGCTCTGGCTGGAGTCAGAGGTAACAGAAGAGTAGAAAGTGATAATCCTGAAGCAACCTATGATACTCTTAATAAATATGGATACAATCTGGTGGAGAGAGCCAGGGAACAAAAGCTTGATCCGGTAATTGGCAGGGATAATGAGATAAGAAATATAATAAGAATTCTTTCCAGAAAAACCAAGAATAATCCGGTTCTTATTGGTGAACCGGGAGTTGGTAAAACCGCTGCAATAGAGGGTCTTGCCCAGAGAATTGTAAGAGGAGATGTGCCGGATTCCCTTAAGGACAAGGAAATATTTGCCCTTGACATGGGGGCTATGCTGGCCGGTGCAAAATACAGAGGTGAATTTGAGGAAAGGCTTAAGGCGGTTCTTGATGAGGTAAGGGAATCAGAGGGACATATTATTCTGTTTATTGATGAGCTTCATACAATTGTGGGAGCCGGTAAAACAGAAGGCTCTATGGATGCGGGAAATATGCTGAAGCCACTTTTGGCAAGAGGCGAACTCCATTGTATCGGTGCTACTACCCTGGATGAATACAGAAAATATATTGAGAAGGATGCCGCTCTTGAAAGAAGATTCCAGCCGGTTATGGTGGATGAACCATCTGTGGAGGATACAATATCTATTCTCAGGGGAATAAAGAGCAGATATGAGCTTTTCCATGGAGTAAAAATAAGTGACAGCGCCCTTGTAAGTGCAGCTACGCTTTCCAACAGGTACATTACAGATAGGTTTTTGCCTGATAAGGCTATAGACCTGGTTGATGAAGCCTGTGCTATGATTAAGACAGAGCTTGACTCAATGCCGGCAGAATTGGATGAGATTTCACGAAAAATTATGCAGATGGAAATTGAAGAAGCAGCTCTTAAAAATGAGACAGACAGACTCAGCCAGGATCGTCTGGTTACATTGAGGAAGGAACTTTCCGAGCTTAAGGAAAAGTCTATGAATCTTAAGGCAGTGTGGGAAAAGGAAAAATCCGGAGTTGAAAATGTAAGAAATCTGAAAAGCAGGTTGGAGGATATAAACAATCAGATTCAGATTGCCCAGAGGAACTATGATCTGGAAAAGGCTGCTGAGCTGCAATATGGTAAGCTGCCTCAGATTAAAAAGGAACTGGAGGAGCAGGAGGCTAAGGTTTCCAAGGGAGGAAATTCCCTTGTACACGAGTGTGTAACTGAAGATGAAATAGCAAAGATTGTTTCAAAATGGACAGGCATACCTGTGGCAAAACTGACTGAAAGTGAAAGGAATAAAACTCTTAATCTGGCTGGTGAGTTACATCAGAGAGTAATAGGCCAGGATGAGGCTGTTAACCTGGTGAGCGATGCAATTATCCGTTCAAAGGCAGGAATAAAGGATCCTACAAAGCCAATTGGCTCGTTCCTGTTTCTTGGACCAACCGGTGTTGGTAAAACAGAGCTTGCTAAAACTCTTGCAAATGCTTTGTTTGACAATGAAGCCAATATGGTAAGAATTGATATGAGTGAATATATGGAAAAACACAGTGTGGCAAGACTTATCGGAGCTCCTCCGGGATATGTGGGATATGATGAAGGCGGTCAGCTTACTGAGGCAGTAAGAAGAAAACCATATTCGGTGGTACTTTTTGATGAGATAGAAAAAGCACATCCCGATGTGTTCAATGTGCTTTTGCAGGTACTTGATGACGGACGAATAACTGATTCAAAGGGCAAGACTGTTGATTTTAAGAATACAATTCTTATTATGACCTCTAACATAGGCTCCTCATATCTGCTGGATGGTATAGATGGTGAGGGCAATATTAAGCAGGAAGCACAGGATGAGGTAATGAATAGTCTGAAGGAACATTTCAGACCGGAATTTCTTAACAGGCTGGATGAAATCATTATGTTTAAGCCACTTGATAAGGCTTCCATAGGCGGAATCGTGGAATTGCTGCTTAAGGATCTTAATAAGAGGGTAATGGATAAGGAACTTAAGCTTGTTCTTACAGATAAAGCAAAGGAACATATTATTGAAGCAGGCTATGATCCGGTTTATGGTGCCAGACCTCTTAAGAGATATCTCCAGAAAAATGTAGAAACTCTTGTGGCAAGAAAAATTCTTTCAGGGGACCTGAAAGCGGGAGATACCATAACTCTTGATTATGATGGAGCTAATCTGGTGATATAAAAAAGTATTATTGTGCAGGGCGAAGTGTGTGTTATCATGCTTCGCCCTGTATAATTGTATAAAAATATACAATAAAAAATACATAAACAAAAGAAGATGTGATATAATTATCCCCAAGTATAAAAAAGAGATTAATGCCTGTAGCAGGTAGTAAATAAAAACTAACAATATAGGAGGTAAAAATAATGTATTATGTACCTGATGATACAAAAAAATGTGGTTTTTACCAGTGCAGCTTGTGCAAGGAAAAGTTTCTTTCCCTGTCTACAATTGAGAATATAGATTGTATTTACTGTGAAAAGGATGTAGATTATGAGATAGGTCCGGATGAAGAGATGAATCAGGTAAAAGAAACTGCCCGGCTTATAAGTATATTACAGGGAGAGGATGTAGAAAAGTATGATACTCTCCTCAGCCTTGCTGTGACCGGAGGTAACTATGACTGGATATAAGGTTGCGGTTTTAGGTCCCCGAGGGACATTTAGTGATATGGCATATATGGAATATGTAAACAATCATAAGGACAATAATTATGAGCCTGAATTTTATTCCACTATAGATGAAGTATTTTCAGCCATTAAACCCGGAAACTGTTATATGGGGATTGTACCTGTGGAAAACACTCTGGACGGTTATGTCCAGAGAACTCTGGATTTGTTGTTGGAAAAGGAGCTTCAGGTAATTGACGAAAATCTGGTAAAGGTTCAATTTTCACTTATGGCAAACACAGCAACAAAAGAGGATATTGACAAATTATATGTACAGTTTAAGGCAAACGGACAATGTAGGGAATTTATCAATTCCCTTAAAAAGGTAAAGATAATATCAACAGAAAGTAATATGGAATCTTTCTATCTTCTTGGAGAAGAAAAAAACGCAGCGGCTATAGTTCCTGCACATATAGCAAAAGAGGCAGAGGGAAAATATGTAATCGAAAATGTAACTGATGCAGGAAATAACCATACCAGGTTTCTCGTACTTAGAATTAATTCTGTAGATAATCATAGAGTTGAAGAATTTAAACAACAATATATAATAGATGACAGTGAGCAGAAGGTGAGAATACCGGTTTACATAATGCCATCAACGGAAAGACCGGGTATACTCTATGAGATATTAAAAAGCTTTAGCGATAATAATATAAATCTTATCTCTATTATGTCACGTCCCACAAAACAGGAACTGGGGACCTATAATTTCTATATGGAGATAGATGGCTCATTTAACCAGTTGGATATCATACTTGCCACACTTGGAGAGATAAATAAGACCAATGATATAAAAATATTGGGAATATACAGGGAAAATGAAAAAGTAAAAATGAACTATAAGGGAGAGAACTATGACAGATAAAGATAATCAGATAATTACCCAGACAACTGTAAGCAGGGAAGATATCCTTTCAAAATTGAAAGAGAATGGACTTAGGCTTACAGAACAGAGAAAGCTGATTGTGGATATTATTGCCAATGAAGAGTATAGCTGCTGCAAGGAAATATACATACTTGCCCATAAAAAGGATGAAAGCATAGGTGTGGCAACGGTATATCGTATGCTTAATGTTTTAGAGGAAATAGGTGCCATAAGCAGGAAAAATATACAGAGGGCAGAGTGTAACGGAAGGTGCTGCGATATGAAGAGCGGATGTACCGTAGTTACAGAAAACAGTAAACAGATAATGCTGTCAGAGGAGGATATCCAGGAGGCACTTAAATATATTATGGAAAAGAAGGGTTTTAAGACAGCAGAGGAAATTAAGGCAATTTTTGTTAATTAGATATGAAACGGATTGGTTGGAGGTACAGATATGAAGCTTATATCCTGGAATGTTAATGGCTTAAGAGCCTGCCTTACTAAGGGCTTTATGGATTTTTTTAATGATATTGATGCAGATTTTTTCTGCTTGCAGGAGATAAAATTACAGGAAGGACAGCTTGAGTGGACATCTGATGATTATTATTCATACTGGAATTATGCTGAAAAAAAGGGATACTCAGGGACAGCTATATTTACAAAACACAAGCCTATAGAGGTTGTCTGTGGAATAGGTATAGAGGAGCATGACCATGAGGGAAGGGTAATAACATTGGAATATGACAATTTCTATCTTGTGAATGTTTATACGCCTAACTCACAGAATGAACTTGCCAGATTGGCATACCGGATGGAATGGGAAAATGCTTTCAGGGATTACCTTATCAGGCTTAAGGGGAAAAAGGCTGTTATTGTATGTGGAGACATGAATGTGGCACATGAGGAGATTGATATTAAAAATCCAAAAACTAACAGAAGAAATGCCGGATTTACAGATGAGGAAAGAGATAAGATGACCCGGCTTCTGGAGACGGGATTCATAGATACTTTCAGATATTTTTACCCTGATATGGAGCAGATTTATTCCTGGTGGTCTTATAGATTTAAAGCAAGGGAAAAGAATGCGGGATGGAGAATAGATTATTTTCTGGCTTCGGAGGATATCAGGGAAAGGCTTGTTGATGCCAAGATACACACAGACATAATGGGCTCGGATCATTGCCCGGTGGAATTGGATGTTGATTTATAGGAGGAAATGATATGATATATACAGTAACCTTTAACCCTTCATTAGACTATGTTGTTTCTGTGGACAATTTTGCAATGGGAAAGATTAACAGAGCATCAGATACGGAAAGGCTTGTTCCGGGGGGAAAAGGAATTAATGTGTCTATGGTTTTAGATAACCTGGGAATAGAAAACAGGGCGATTTGTTTCTCAGCAGGTTTTACAGGAGAAATACTAAAGAACCTTCTGAAGGACAGAAAGGTTAATGCTGATTTTATTAATCTCGACGAAGGAAATACAAGAATTAATGTTAAGCTTAAGGCGGGTCTGGAGACCGAAATTAATGCCCTCGGACCTGTAGTTAAGGAACAGTACATAGGTATTCTCTATGAAAAGCTGGATTATCTTGACGAAGAGGATTTCCTTGTGCTGGCAGGAAGTGTGCCTGCAACAATGCCTGATACGGTATACAGGGATATTGCCCAGAGAATGCAATATAATAAGTGTAATCTCATAGTTGATGCCGCAGGCGATTTGCTCTTAAATGTGCTTCCTTATAAGCCGTTCCTGATTAAACCTAATCTTGATGAGCTTAGGTCATTGTTTGATGCAGAAATAAATTCACAGGATGAGATAGTTACATATGCCGGAAAGCTTATGGAAAAGGGAGCAAGAAATGTTCTGGTATCAATGGGGGAAATGGGAGCTGTTCTTCTTACAGAGAAAGGAAATGTTCAAAGCTACAAGGCTCCGGCCGGCATTGTAAAAAACTCTGTAGGTGCAGGGGATGCCATGCTGGCAGGTTTCCTTTCGGGATATATAAAGGATAGGGATTATGTAAAAGCACTCAGGATGGGAATATGTACAGGAAGTGCAAGTGCATTTTCTGATGAACTGGCAACCAAAGAAGAAGTAGAAAAACTGTTGGAGGTCGGCTTTTAGGTTATTATGAATATTTTAACTGTAGACAATATATCTAAGGCATATGGTATAAAAAAGACATTTGATAATTCCTCGTTTTTCCTTCAGGAAGGAGAAAAGGCGGGAATAATAGGTATAAACGGAACAGGAAAATCAACTTTGCTAAAAATGATTGCAGGTGTTGAAAATCCTGACAGTGGCAGGATAATAAGAGCAAACAATATGACAGTGGGATATCTGCCGCAGCAGCCGTTGATATCAGATAATGAAACAATATTGTCTGCCGTGCTAAATGAGAATTATGCATGTAACAAAGAGTGGAGCAACGAAAGTGATGCAAAGGCAATGCTTACCAAACTCGGTATATATGAGTATGACAGGCTATGCCGTAACCTGTCCGGGGGCGAAAAAAAACGTATAGCTCTTGTCAGGGTATTATTGAAAAATCCTGATATAATGTTGTTGGATGAACCTACGAATCATCTGGACAGTGAAATGGCAGGATGGTTGGAAAATCAATTAAAGTCTTACAGAGGCTCTCTTGTTATGGTGACTCATGACAGATATTTTCTTGACAGTGTGGCGGACAGAATTATCGAGATAGATAAGGGGAAAATATATTCCTATAAGGAAAACTATTCAGGATATCTGGAGCTGAAAACCCAAAGGGAAGAAATGGCTGATGCAACGGAAAGAAAAAGGCAGTCAGTTTTAAAGACAGAGCTTGAATGGGTAAAAAGAGGTGCAAAGGCACGTTCAACAAAACAAAAGGCAAGATTAAAAAGATATGAGGAGCTAAGAGAACAAAATGCTCCTGTAAAGGCTCAGACGGTGGAGCTTGAGTCTGCTTCAAGCCGTCTGGGGAAAACCACAATTTCACTTAAGGGAATAAGCAAGTCATACAACAATACCACAATAATAGATGGATTTTCATACAACTTTCTAAAAAATGACCGGATAGGTATTATTGGGAAAAATGGATGTGGTAAAAGTACACTCCTGAAAATAATAACAGGTGAAATAATTCCCGATTGCGGAAAGGTCGAGATTGGGGCTACTGTCAAAATAGGATATTATGCCCAGAATATTGAATCGGTTACGGAAATGAATCAGAGAGACAGGGTGATTGATTATATCAGGAGTGTAGCGGAATATATTGATACAAAGGATGGCAGAATTACTGCAGCCAGATTATTGGAACGCTTTCTTTTTAAAGGAGAAGAACAATACAGTATTATTGAAAAGCTTTCCGGAGGGGAAAAAAGGCGCCTTAATCTGTGTTATGTGCTTATGTCTGCACCAAATGTACTGATATTGGATGAACCTACAAATGATCTGGATATATCTACTCTTATGGTTTTGGAGGATTATCTTGATGCGTTTCCGGGGATAGTTATAGTAGTCTCACATGACAGATATTTCCTTGACAGAGTCGTAAAAAGAATATTCCATTACTCAGGCGATGGTAAATTTTTACAAAGCGAAGGTGGGTATACAGATTATGAAGCAAGATATACTATAATGTCCACCGATGAGAAAAACGGTAAGGACAGGGGAAAAAGTAAGGAAAACAAAGCCCGGATGGTAAAACCGAGGGAGAAAAAATTAAAATTCACATACAAAGAACAAAGAGAGTATGAAATAATAGAGGATGAAATAAGTATTATAGAGAACAAAATAGGAGAGCTGGAAAAAGCTATGTCGGATAATGCCAGGGATTTTGAAAAACTTGGTAAGCTTTCTGAGGAAAAGGATATTATGGAAGCCGGACTTGCAGAAAAAATGGACAGATGGGTTTATCTTGAAGAGCTTAAGGCTGCTATAGAGGCAGAAAATGAATTAAAGTAGAAAGAGGAATGTAAGATGAAAGTAATGTTATTAAATGGAAGCCCAAGAGGCAGGAAGTGTACATATACTGCTCTTTTGGTAATGAGTAAGAGGTTTAATGAGCTGGGAATAGACACAGAGATATTCAATGTTGGAACTACACCGGTAGCCGGATGCATAGGCTGTGGAAGCTGTACAAAAAACGGTAAGTGCTTTGTAGATGACGGAGTAAACGAGTTTGTAATGAAAATGAATAAGGCAGATGGACTTATTGTGGGTTCACCTGTACATTATGCCGGAGCCGGCGGTCATGTAACCTGCTTTCTTGACAGGGTATTTTATTCGGGAGGCCGAAATCTGTCAGGTAAGCCGGGAGCAGCTATAGTAAGCTGTCGCCGTGGAGGTGCATCGGCTGCATTTGACCAGCTGAACAAGTACTTTACTATTAATAACATGCCTGTGGTTTCATCCAATTACTGGAATCAGGTTCATGGTAATACTCCGGAGGAAATTATGAAGGACGAGGAGGGAATACAGACCCTCATTAATCTGGCAGATAATATGAGCTGGCTTTTAAAGTGTATTCAGGCCGGAAAGGAAAAGGGAATAGAACAACCGGTGTATCCACCTAAGATTAAGACTAATTTTATAAGATAGCATGATAACAGGGGCGTTCCGCTAATTTTTTAGTGCGACAGCCCCTGTTATTGATTATATCTGGCTTTGATTTCTTTTGAAATTGGAATTGTATCCGTCAGCCATACAGTGAAATATATCTCCGAGAATTTCAATTACCTTATCCTGGTCAATGGATTTATATTCCTGGTAAGCATGGTATGCACCATGCACAAGAGAGGAAAGGTATATATTGGTTCTAAGGTCAGCACGATATTCAGGGTGCTGTTCATATACTGCCTTCTTTAACTCTCTTACAATACCATGGGAAAGGGATGACATTCGGTTTCCGGAAAAAACGGTTCGGAATATGGCGTCCTGGGATGTGGCTCTTTTGAAAAGAGTAACTGCGACAAATCCCAAGTTCCCCATAATATCATCTATATCCTGTAAGATGCTGCACATTTCCACTATAAGCTCATTTTCAATGCTTTCAGCTAAATCATATATGTCCTTGTAGTGCAGATAAAAGGTTTGCTTGCTTATTCCGGCAGCATCTGTAAGCTCCTTTACGGTTATTTTTTCCAAAGCCTTTTTCTCTCTTAAAGAGATAAAAGCATTATATATATTCTTTTTTGTCTTTAGTATTCTTGTATCCATTGTAAACTCCCACTCTGTAGAATAAGTACCCACATTATATATCAAATTACAAAAATTTTCTATAGCCAATTAAATATATTTCTGATATGATTTAAACAATATAGTTCACAATAGGGGGGAGGATATTGCCATGATATATACTGACATGACAAGAAAAGCAATAAAGCTGGCTTTTAAGGCTCATGAGGGGCAAATGGACAAAAGCGGGCTGCCGTACGTCCTGCACCCTGTTCATGTAGCAGAGCAGATGGATGATGAGTATTCTACATGTGTTGCCCTGCTTCACGATGTGGTAGAGGATACAGATTATACCATTAATGATTTGAAAAATGAGGGATTTCCAAAGGAGGTTATAGATGCAGTAGCTGCTATTACCAAGCCACGGGAAATGTCTTATGAGGATTACATCAAAATTGTAAAAAAGAATCCTCTGGCAACGAAGGTTAAACTGGCAGATATACAGCATAACAGCGATCTTACACGGGTTGTTAAGGTCAGTGAAGAGGATATAAGACGCAATGAAAAGTATGACAGGGCAAAAAAATATCTTTTGGAGTGAAATGACATGACGAAAAAGCAACGGGCACTTCAGGTAATAGAAAAACTAAAAAAACAATATCCCCGGGCAGGATGCTCCCTGGAATACGATGAGCCATGGAAGCTTCTTGTGGAAGTAAGGCTGGCTGCCCAATGTACCGATGCCAGAGTCAACCTGGTTGTAAAGAAACTGTATGAAGAATATCCTACCATAGAGGCTATCGGTAATGCACCTGTTGAGAGAATAGAAGCTATAGTAAGACCCTGCGGGCTTGGAAAAACCAAGGCAAAGGATATTTGTGCATCCATGAGGATATTGCATGAGCAATATAATGATGTGGTTCCTGATGACCTGGATGTTTTGCTCACACTTCCCGGGGTAGGCAGAAAAAGTGCCAATCTTATTGTAGGTGACATATATGGTAAGCCTGCAATTGTTACAGATACCCACTGTATAAGAATCGTAAACAGAATTGGACTTGTGGATAATATAAAGGAGCCAAAAAAGGTGGAGATGGAGTTGCTAAAAATAATTCCTCCGGAGGAAGGAAACGGGCTTTGCCATAGGCTTGTATACCATGGAAGAGAGGTATGTACTGCCAGAACAAGACCATGCTGCAATGAGTGCTGTCTTGAGGATATATGTAAAAAATGTGGGATATAAGATTTCACATTTTGTTCATGATTATTATATTGACTATATTGCAAAATGTAATTATAATGCATAATGTTCTATATAAAATAGTTTTATATAGAACATTATTTTTGCATAAAAGCCATACAAAAAACATATATAAAGGGGCAGGATAATATGTATAGTGAAAGAACCATAGGACATGAAATCCATGGTGTCAACAATCTCCTTGCAAGACATTTTGAAAGACAGTTAAAAAGTGTAATGGACGAGGATGCTACTGTAATACATTGCCGTATACTTAGATTTATTGAAAAAAGGGCACCGGAGGATGTATTTCAAAAGGACATAGAAAAAAAGTTTGATATGGCAAAATCCACGGTTACCGGCACCCTTAAGCTTATGGAAAAAAAGAAACTTATAACCAGGGAGGCTGTCAATTATGATGACCGTCTGAAAAAAATATGTCTTACCGAAAAGGGAAAGTATGTAAACAGGACAATGATGGCAGGCGTCATACAGGCTGAGGAACAGATAAAAAAGGGAATATCAGAGGAGGAGCTTAATATATTTTTTGATATTCTTGAAAGAATAAAAAGAAATGCCGAAACAGAAATATAATTAAGTAAGATAGGAGTGAAAAAATTGATAAAGACCTTAGGCAGACACATTAAGGAATTTAAAACAGCTTCGCTGTTAACACCTGTATTTATGATACTGGAGGTGATTTTTGAGACCTTTATACCATATCTTATGGCATCTATTATTGATGATGGTGTTAATAAAGGGGATATGGGACACATAGTTACAGTAGGACTTTTCATGGTTGTGCTGGCCTGTCTTGGCTTGACTGCCGGAGTACTGGGGGGAAAATTTGGAGCTGTAGCATCTACAGGATTTGCAAAAAATCTCAGAAATGCAATGTATGACAACATCCAGACCTTTTCCTTTTCCAACATAGACCGTTTTTCTACAGCAGGACTTATAACAAGACTTACTACGGATGTTACAAATATACAGAATGCGTATCAGATGCTGCTTAGAATGTGCATGAGGGCTCCGGTAAGTCTTATAGCGGCTATGATAATGGCATTTACCATAAGCCCGAGACTTGCCAGCATATATCTTGCAGCCGTATTGGTGCTGGGGGTTATACTTGCATTTATAATCAGGTATGCCATGAAGTATTTTTCTGATGTATTTAAGAGGTATGATGACCTGAATGCCAGTGTTCAGGAAAATGTATCGGCAATCAGGGTTGTGAAGGCGTATGTCAGAGAGGACTATGAGAATAAAAAATTTGGAAAGGCAAGCTATAATCTTTATAAGCTTTTTATGAAGGCAGAGAATGTACTTGCTCTTAATGGTCCTGCAATGATGGCGGCTGTTTATACCAGTATTCTTCTTATAAGCTGGTTTGGTGCCCATATGATAGTAGGGGGAAGCCTTACCACAGGCGAGATGACCAGTCTGCTTGCCTTTTGCATGAATATTCTTATGAACCTTATGATGCTGTCCATGATATTTGTAATGATGACCATGAGTATGCCAAGTGCAAAAAGAATTGTCGAGGTGCTTAATGAAAAGCCTGATATAACTAATCCTGAAAATCCTGTCATGAATGTAAGGAACGGAAGCATTGATTTTAAAAATGTGTATTTTGCTTATTCGGGTGAGAAAAATGTACTTAAAGATATTAATGTAAGTATTAAACCGGGAGAAACCATAGGCATAATAGGAGGAACAGGAAGCTCAAAATCAAGTCTGGTTAATCTTATCAGCCGACTTTATGATGTTACCGGCGGAGAAGTGCTGGTTGGAGGAGTAAATGTAAAGGACTACGATCTGGAGACCCTTAGAAATGAGGTTTCGGTTGTGCTTCAGAAAAATATACTATTCAGTGGAACAATCTATGACAACCTCCGTTGGGGTGATAAAAACGCTACTGATGAAGAGTGCAGGAAAATGTGCATGCTTGCCTGTGCCCATGATTTTATTATGGAATTTCCGGATGGTTACAATACCAGGATAGAGCAGGGAGGAACGAATGTATCCGGAGGACAAAGGCAAAGACTTTGCATTGCCAGGGCTCTCTTGAAAAAACCTAAAATACTGATTCTTGATGACAGCACAAGTGCTGTTGATACTGCCACTGATGCCAAGATAAGGAAAGCATTCAGGGATGAAATCCCTGATACAACAAAGCTTATAATTTCACAGCGGATTGCCAGCGTAAGGGATGCAGACCGTATTATTGTATTGGATAACGGAAGAATAAACGGTATAGGAACTCATGAGGAGCTTCTTGCGGGTAACGAGATATATAAGGATGTATTTGAATCCCAGACAGGTGGAAGTGGAGATTTTGACCAGCAGGGAGGTGAGGCATAATGGCAGAGGCAAAGGTTGTAAAAGGACCAATGAAGGGAAGAATGGCAGGGCCTAAGCCAAAACTGGAAAATCCGGGGAAAATATTCAAGCGGGTGATGGGCTATGTAGGAAAAAAGTATAAGATACAATGTATAGTTGTTTTAATCTGTATTATAGTAAGTGTACTTGCATCTGTTAGAGGAACACTTTTTACAATGACACTTATTGACAATTATATCACTCCTATGCTGGAATCAGGAAGCAGGGATTATTCAGAGCTTTTGCACGCAATATCAGGGGTAGCTGTATTTTATGGTATTGGTATTCTTGCATCATACATTCAGGCCAGAGTAATGGCTGTTGTTACCCAGGGAACCATGAATAATCTCAGAATAGATTTGTTTACTCATATGGAGAGTCTGCCTATAAAGTATTTTGATACCCATGCTCACGGAGACATAATGTCAATATACACAAACGACATTGATACCTTAAGGCAGATGATAAGCCAGAGCATTCCCCAGCTCATTAATAGCATTATAACAATTGTAAGCGTATTTTTTGCAATGATAACACTGAATATCCCTCTCACAGTTCTTACACTTATTATGGTAGCTGTTATGCTTAAGGTAAGCTCAATGATTTTATCTCACAGTGGAAAAAACTTCGTTGAACAGCAGAGGGCTTTGGGAAATGTAAACGGATATATAGAAGAAATGATGGAAGGGCAGAAGGTGGTAAAGGTATTCTGCCATGAAGAGGAAAGCCGGGAAAAATTTCATGAGATAAATGAAATACTTTATAATGCATCCAAAAATGCAAATACCTATGTAAATATGATGGGACCTATAAATGGCCAGCTTGGACACATGAGCTATGTATTGTGTGCTATTTTTGGAGGAATACTTGCCCTGAACGGCTTTGGAGGATTTACACTGGGTGCCCTTGTAAGCTTTCTGACCTTTAACAAGAGCTTTAACATGCCTATTAACCAGATAAGCCAGCAAATGAATGCTGTTGTAATGGGTCTTGCAGGCTCTGAGAGAATATTTAAGCTTATGGACGAGGTGCCTGAAGTAGATGAAGGCTATGTGACCCTGGTCAATGCAAAAAAGGAAGAAGGCAAAATCCTTGAGACAGAAGAAAGAACAGGTATGTGGGCATGGAAGCATTACCATCAGGCAGATGATACTACTACCTATGTTGAGCTTAAGGGCGATGTAGTATTTGATGATGTGGATTTTGGTTATAATGATGACAAGATAGTATTACACAATATTGATCTATTTGCCACTCCTGGACAGAAGATAGCTTTTGTAGGCTCTACAGGTGCAGGTAAAACCACAATTACCAACCTGATTAACCGTTTCTACGATATTCAGGACGGCAAAATAAGATATGACGGTATAAATATAAACAAGATAAAAAAAGCTGATTTGAGAAAATCCCTTGGTATAGTATTGCAGGATACACATCTCTTTTCTGCTTCCGTAATGGAAAATATCAGATACGGAAGGCTGGATGCAACGGATGATGAGGTTATTGCAGCGGCAAAGCTGGCTAATGCCCATGATTTTATTGAAATGCTTCCGGATGGGTATAACACAATGCTTTCAGGAGACGGAGGAAACCTGAGTCAGGGTCAGCGTCAGCTTCTTGCAATTGCCAGAGCAGCAATTGCTGATCCTCCGGTATTGATCCTTGATGAGGCAACCAGCTCCATAGACACAAGGACGGAAAAGATAGTCCAGGAAGGTATGGATAAGCTTATGAAGGGGAGAACCACCTTTGTTATCGCTCACAGATTGTCCACTGTAAGAAACAGTGACTGTATTATGGTTCTTGAACAGGGACGAATAATAGAAAGAGGACAACATGACGAGCTTATCAGTCAAAGAGGAAAATATTACCAGCTTTACACAGGCAATATGGAATAATGTATATTTTCCTATAAAAGTGGAAATAATAAAATGTATTAAGGCGTTTATTCTGCCTTTTTAGATTAAGCTTTTATAGGAGGAAGTTATTATGCGTAGTTCAACAGAGGTTTATAAAGAAGTTGCCGAGAGATGTCATGCTTACAACAAGAAGGCCGGGAGTGATTCTGTGTCAAATTCCTACGATGAATCAAAGAGCTGTCTTAACTGTAAGCATTTTGCTGCAGATGAGCACTGTGTTCTTGACCTTTATGATCCTATTGTCAAGAATTTAAAGTAGCATATATGGAAATAAACAGGTAATTCTGTAGTTATGTAAGGGGCTGTCGCATATGCGATGTGCCCCTTATGGTCTTATGTAACAAAATTAATCCTTAATATGTAGTAAACTTGTTTTTTACTATATATTATGGTATATTGATAGGGTTTAGATTAAAGAACAGGGATGGATTATAATGGGACGAATCAGTTATTACTTTAAAAGACTTATGCATATGAATTACAGTGCCATGTTTAAGGCTGTGGGAGAGGTACATAGGAGAAGTGGGAAAAACAGTATAATTACTTTTTTTGATATGATAGGATGCTCTATAAAATATCAGGCGGGTTATATGGATTATAAGGTATTTTTCTTTGAGAATCTTACAGGTGCACAAAGGGCAACCTTCGTGACCCGGGGAGTAAATAATGCGTATATAAAAAAGCTTAATAATCCGGCATATAATCATTATTTCAGAAATAAGAGGGAGTTTAACGAAAAATTCAGACAATATCTGAATAGGGACTTTATTGATCTGGAAACTGCCACTTATGAGGAATACCGGAAGTTTCTCCGGGATAATCCTGTTTTTATGGCAAAGCCCGTAGACGGACAGTGTGGCAAGGATATAGAAAAAATTGTAACGGCTGATGTAGATGATAAGAAAAAGTTATATAACAGGCTTAAGGAAAATCGTCAGTTCCTTCTTGAAACCTTTGTGGTACAGCATCATGAGATAAGTCGTCTTTTCCCTAATTCGGTTAATACAATCCGTATGGTCACTATGAGAATAAAGGGTAAGACAACCATTGCCTATAGAGTAATAAGAATTGGTAATGGCAATAATGTAGTAGATAACTTTAACCATGGCGGAATGTTTTCTGTTGTAGATGAAAATGGAGTAATTACAAAGCCGGCCATTGACAAAAGTGGAAATGTATATGAGGTTCATCCGGTTACAAAGACGCCTATTATGGGCTTCAAGATACCACTTTTTGAAGAGGCAAAGGAGCTTGTAATGAAGATGAGTGAGGTAATCCCCGAGATAGGGTATACAGGCTGGGATATATGTATAACCGAAAATGGACCTGTGGTTATTGAGGGAAATGAATTTCCGGGATATGATGTATATCAGTCAAAAATACATCTTGATAAGGACAACAAGGGCTTAAAACCAATGTTTGATAAGATTATAAAGGGAGAATAGTGTAATTATGAAAAAACCGATTTCCTTCTATTTCGGGCTGTGGGCAGCAAAAGTCTTTAATCTGGGGCTGAAAATATGCGGAAAAAATATTCCTTATATGGTAGGAAATACAGCTGTAAAGTTTTGTAAAAAGTTTGTCACATATATGGATACTCCCGGCACAATTATTTCTGTTACAGGAACGAATGGAAAAACAACTGTGGCTTCAATGCTTACGGATGTATTCAGATATAATGGATATAAGACAATTAATAACACAGGATATAATACTTTGCCTGGGCTTATAGGGACCCTTATAAGAAGTACAACCTGGAGCGGAAAAACAAAATATGATATAGCAATACTTGAAATAGACGAAAGAACCTCGGACAAAACCTACAGTCTTATAAAACCGGATTATCTTATATGCTGTAATCTTTTTAGGGATTCAGCCAAGAGAAATGCTCACTCGGAGTATATAGCAGGTATAATGAAAAAGGCAATTCCCGAAAATACAAGGCTTATTCTTAACGGAGATGATATAATTACAACAGGATTAAGAACTGCTCAGGATGTCAGATATTTTGGAATTGCAAGGAACAGTATGGATGTGGATAATCCACCTAACATTGTCAGGGATATTGTATATTGTCCGTTATGCGGCGGAGAACTGGAATATGACTTTTTCAGATATCATCACATAGGAAGGTGTCATTGTACAAAATGTGATTTTAAATCACCCGAAATAGACTATGATGTGAAGTATTTTGACGAGAAAAAAATGGTATTGAAAACTCCGGATGGGGATGAGGAGTACAGATTGCTGCACAATGCTGTATTTAACATATATAATATGGCAGCTGCCATAGCTCTTCTTGATTGGTTCGGCATGGATTATAAGCAGATAAAAAAATCAATGGAGGCTATTAAACTTGATACTACCAGATATGAGAAAAAGGTTATATGTGGAATAGAATATGAAAACCTGCTGGCAAAGGGAATGAATGCAGTTGCCTGCTCAAGGGTTTTTGACAGCCTGGGAAAGGATAAGACGGATAAGGCTGTTATCCTTTTGATAGATGACCTTCATGATAATCTTTATTCCAGTGAATTTATTAACTGGATATATGATACTGATTGTGAATTTTTGAACAATCCTCACATAAAACAGATTATTGTCTGCGGAAAGAGATGCTATGACTACAAGCTTAGGCTTTTGCTGGCAGGAGTGCCTGAAGAAGTAATCTACACCTCACCAAAAGAACAGGAGGGAGCTGATTATCTAAAGCCTGAGCTGGTAAAAAAAGTGGTGCTTCTGCATGAGGTATATTTGTTTGACCAGTCTCTTCAGCTTGAGAAAAAAATAATTGAAAAAATTAAGAAGGAGGTTGGAGAGAAATGATTATAGAGGTTTTATTTGGGGAGGTTTGTAATCTCTTTGGTGACAGCGGTAACATTTCTTTTTTAAAAGCCTCTCTTCCGGATGCACAGTGGATAGATACACCTCTTAACCGGACACCTTATTTTGTGAAAAATGATGTGGATATGATATATCTTGGGAGTGGAACGGAGAGTATACAAAAAAGGGTAATCGAAAAGCTAAAGCCTTTTACAGACAGGATAAAGGAGCTTATATCCCGGGGAAAGGTTATTCTTATCACCGGTAATATGCTTGATATATTGGGTAAAAGCATTGACTATGGCGATGAAAGGGTTGATGCCCTGGGTATAACAAGGCTTGAGGCCAGAATTGAAAAGAATAGAAGGTACAACAGTCTGTTTCTTGGAAAATTTGAGAATATGGAAATAGTAGGCTTTAACAGCAGATTTTCCCACTCCTATGATGAACCAAAAGATATGGGATTTATGCAGGTTGAAAGAGGAGCAGGAGTTAATCGGGAAAGTACAACGGAGGGAATTCATATAAATAATCTTTTTGCAACCTATATAATAGGTCCGTTGTTACCACTTAATCCGCTATTTACAAAATATATTATGAGCCTGCTGGGTGTGAATAATCCCCATGTGGCCTATGAGGATGCAGCAATGGAGGCGTATAACCGGAGACTTCTTGAGATAAAGAATCCGGATACAAAATTGAACTAACTAATGGGAAAGGAAAAAGAACTATGATATGTGCAAGTAATATAACCCTTAGACTTGGAAAAAAAGCTCTGTTTGAGGACGTAAATATTAAGTTTACAGAAGGAAACTGCTATGGCCTTATAGGAGCAAACGGTGCCGGTAAGTCAACATTTCTGAAAATACTTTCGGGGGAGCTGGAACCTACTAAGGGTGAGGTTATTATGAATGCAGGAGAGAGGCTCTCCGTGCTTCAGCAGGATCACTTTAAATATGATGACTGCGTTGTAATGGATACAGTTATTATGGGCAATAAAAGACTTTATGAAGTAATGAAGGAAAAGGATGCCATCTATATGAAGGAGGATTTTTCCGACGAGGATGGAATAAAAGCGTCAGAGCTTGAGGCTGAATTTGCAGAGATGGACGGATGGAATGCAGAGGCAGATGCGGCAACCCTTCTTAACGGACTTGGCGTTGATACGGATGTTCATTATAAAATGATGGGGGAGCTGGATGGCAATCTTAAGGTAAAGGTACTTCTTGCCCAGGCCTTATTTGGAAATCCTGATGTACTTCTTCTGGATGAGCCGACCAACCATCTTGACCTTGATGCAATCGCATGGTTGGAAGAATTCCTTATTAATTTTAATAACACTGTTATAGTAGTGTCTCACGACAGATATTTCCTTAACAAGGTGTGTACCCATATTGCTGATATTGACTATGCAAAGATACAGCTTTATGCCGGAAATTATGATTTTTGGTATGAATCAAGCCAGCTCATGATTAAGCAGATGAAGGAGGCCAACAAAAAGAAAGAAGAAAAGATAAAAGAACTTCAGGAATTTATCCAGAGGTTCTCGGCAAATGCCTCCAAGTCAAAACAGGCAACCTCAAGAAAAAGGGCATTGGAAAAAATTGAACTGGACGAGATAAAGCCATCCAGCAGAAAGTATCCTTATATAGATTTCAGACCAAAGAGAGAAATCGGTAATGAGGTTCTTACAGTTTCCAATATTTCCAAGACTGTAGACGGAGTGAAGGTGCTGGATAATATTTCATTTACTATAGGCAGAGAAGACAAAGTGGCCTTTGTCGGGCCAAATACCATAGCTACAACTACTCTCTTCAGAATTCTTGCGGGAGAGCTTGAACCGGATGAAGGAAGCTACAAGTGGGGAGTTACTACATCCCAGGGATATTTTCCAAAGGATAACACAAAGGAATTTGACAATGATCTGGTTATTGCCGACTGGCTGGCGCAGTATTCTGATGATAAGGATGCAACATATGTGAGAGGATTTCTTGGGCGTATGCTTTTTGCAGGTGAGGATGGAGTAAAGAAGGTTAAGGTTTTGTCGGGAGGAGAAAAGGTCAGATGCCTTCTGTCAAAGCTTATGATAATGGGTGCCAACTGTCTTATAATGGATGAGCCTACAAACCACCTTGACATGGAGTCTATTACAGCGTTGAACAATGGCCTTATAAAGTTCCCCGGAGTTGTACTTTTTGCCTGTCAGGACCATCAGTTTGTCCAGACAACAGCTAATCGCATCATGGAGCTTACCGCTACCGGACTTATTGATAAGCAGACTACCTATGATGAATATCTTGCCAATGATGAATTTGCAAGAAAACGCCAGGTTATGAATATGGTTAAGGAGGATGAGTAATATGATAGACGGAAAAAAGACTATGCTTTCGGGAATGCAGTCCACAGGAATGATAACTCTGGGTAATTATCTTGGAGCATTAAAAAACTGGGTCGGCTTAAGCGAAGAAGAGGATATTAAATGCTTTTACGGAATAATGGATCTCCATTCCATAACTGTGAGACAGGATCCTGCAAATCTTAGGAAAAGCGGAAGAAGCCTGCTCAATCTTTATATAGCAGCAGGACTGGATCCTGAAAAAAATTGTGTGTTCTTTCAGTCACATGTACCTGCCCATGCTGAGCTTGCATGGATACTGAACTGCTTTACATATATGGGTGAAATGAACAGAATGACTCAGTTTAAGGACAAGTCGGCAAAGCATGCCGATAATATTAACACAGGTCTTTTTACTTATCCTGTGCTTATGGCAGCAGATATACTTTTGTATCAGGCAGACCTTGTACCTGTGGGAAAGGATCAGATGCAGCATCTTGAAATAACCAGGGATATAGCCAACAGGTTTAATGGAATTTATGGCGATGTATTTACTATACCGGAGGGATATATGGGTAAAAGCGGAGCTAAAATCATGAGTCTGCAGGACCCTTCGAAAAAAATGTCAAAGTCAGATGAAAATCCTAATGCCAGTATATATCTTCTTGATGACAAGGATACGGTAATGCGCAAATTCAAGAAGGCAGTTACCGACTCTGACGGAGTGATAGCGTATAGTGATGATAAACCGGGAATAAAGAATCTTATTGACATATATTGTGCTGTTACCTCAAAAACCTCTGATGAGGCAGTAAAGGAATTCTCAGGACTTGGTTACGGACAGCTTAAGGAAATAGTCGGAGAAGCTGTTGCAGGGGAGCTTGCTCCTCTTCAGGCAAGGTATAATGAGCTTGCTGCTAATAAGGACTATGTGGATAAGGCAATAAAGAACAATGCTGAACAGGCATCCTATTATGCTAATAAAACTCTCAGAAAAGTCAAGAAAAAAGTGGGCTTTATCGAATTGCCAAGATAATTCAATAAAGCCGCACAGCAAATTGCATATCAGATTTTAATAGGGCTCAAAACCAAGAGAAAAGACATAATTCAGAAAACGCCTCACGTTGGTATATTCTGAATCCTTGTTTCCCGGAAAACACAGATATATCCGGTCATATGACAGATTAAGGCTTTTTGCAAATTCTGTGTCAGATATGTCTATGGCATAATATTCCTCCTGGTTTTCGGGGCCCTTTTCTTTAACAAGATATTCGTTGTAATCAGAGGAAAAAATATCATAGTATTCCCGGGGCATTGCTGTATCAAGGGCTTGCAGCATACCTGCATTCGAACAAAAGGAAAGACCTGTTTCGTCGGTTATTATAATGTCAATATATCCGTTGTAGCAAAGAGTGGGAAATTGGTCGTAGCTGGCGTTATTGGTACTGTTGCCGTTAAGCTTTTCATACTCCTCCCGGGAAAGCCGGATATCCGGATATTCTGACAGACGGTATCCGTCATTAAGACCGTAGGTATCAAGGTAATCCTGAAAAACTTCTTTATTGATTTTGTTAAAGGAACTGTTGTTTATTATAGCATAGGACAGGGCGACGGGTCTTGTGTTACGGTATATGGAAACAGGGATGGTGATGGCACAAAATAGTAAAAGAGCGATAAGGCACACCTTCCATTTGTAGTAATAAAGAAAATAACCTATACGTTCCTTTTTTGTCATGCCCTCGGTATGTTTTTTATAGTAAGCATGCTTTGCCTTTATTCTTTCCCGGAAGGACAAAAACCGCAGACTGAGTAAATCCTCTCCCTGTGACGGCTCATTTGAAACCTCATCGCTTTTATGACATACTTCCTCAGACACAGTAGATTTGCCTTCGGAGCTGCTGTCACTTTTTTCCGGTGTAATAGCTGTACTATTTGTTACCGGTATGTTATTACTTTCCTGTTTAATGGCATCTTTCATTCAAATATCTCCTTAAGTGATGTTGTACAAATTAAATATTCTTTACAAAGTTTACCATATATTGTTCCCCGTAACAAAGAAAAATGTGTGAATTAGTACGAAAATTTTGTGAAATAGTAACAAGAAAAGATTTACAATGAAATGGTTTTGCCTTATTATAATATGAGGTGTTTTGCCAAAAATAATTATTGCGGAGGAAAATATGAAAGAAAAGCTAAGAAGGTTTTTACATAAATTTTTCAAGATATTTATAATATTTATGATAGGTACTCTGGTGGTTAATATTATAATATTTGCAGCTATTTACATTAATCACAAAAACAAGCTGCGAAATGAAGAAGGATACCTTGTTCCGCCGGGACATATGGTTACGGTAGACGGCAACCGGCTTCATGTAATGACAGGAGGAGATGAGTCTTCTGATAATATCCTGGTATTTATGCACAGCCAGACAAGCATAGATGATTCCATTGCACTGGAGCCTCTGTTCGGACAGCTTACAAATTGCAGATATGTATATGTGGACAGAAGCGGATTTGGCTTTAGTGAGAGTACGGGGGATTCAAAGGACGTTGAAAGCATAATGAACCAGACAAGGAATACCTTAAAGAAGCTGGAAATCGAAGGCCCATATACACTTGTACCTATGGGAACTTCGGGAATTGAAGCATTCTACTGGGCAAAAACCTATCCTGAGGAGATAAAAGCCATTATAGGTATTAATATGAATTACCCGGAACAATTTGAAGGCATTCAGGAGGAACAGTATTGTGGTATATTTGAATATCTTCTGGTGTGGGCATGCCGTCTTGGAGCACATCGTATGACCGGAACCGGAGGCCCGGATAACCGGTTTGACATATATACACAGGGACAGATGGATATAAGAAAGGCTATATATGGAAAAGGTGCATACACAAAGGATATGTACAATGAGGCACTTAACACAATCAGTAATGCGAAGAAAACGGCAGCTCTGGGTTTTCCTGAGGATGTGCCTATGTATCTGATATATGCCAATCCCCTCATGGAACCCTATGTCAACGACGACGAAAAGATAAATGAAAAATATAAAGAGGCTGCCGCAGAAAACAAGGATGTAAATTATGTAGATGAATATAACAGCAGTATAAGGGAATATATGGAAAAGCATGCCAATGTGACTCTGGAGGAAATGTCAGGCCCTGACAGGCTGTATCTTTATGATTTCAAGGGTCTGGCAGATAAAATCAACTCATACATTGAAGGGCAGATGTGTAATAATTAGAAATAAACAGCTCCAATTTTGTAGATTTAAACAAAAAGTATATAAAAAACTATTGCAAAATTGATTAATATGTCCTATAATAACCTTAGTTTTGAGAGATCAAAACCCGTTATGGAACCGACAGTCAGAGACTGATTACATATAGGTTCATAATTTAGTTACTTTTTATGTGACAGGACGCAGGTCCGCCTGCATACTGGCTCATAAAGAGAACAAAAAACAATTTATAAAAGGAGGGTTTTTTTGTGAAAAAATTCAAAAAAGCGATTGCTCTTTCTTTAGCATTAGCAATGGGATTATCACTCGTTGCTTGTGGTAAGGATGAGAAGAAGGACGACACTACAGAAAAGGCACCAGCATCAGAGTCAGAGGCATCATCAGAGGAGAAGTCAACTGATACTGAGAGCCAGGCAACTGACGAAGTTCCAACTATGGAGATGACTACCGGTAACGGTAAGGCTATCCATGTATATGCTTGGAACAACGAGACTGGTGACCTTATTAAGCAGTTCCTTTACAAGGATTACCCAGAACTTGAGGATCTCGTTATCACTCATGACCTTGGATTAGGCGGTACTGATGCAGAGTATATTACTCAGCTTTCTAACGCATTCTCAGGCGAGGAAGCTCCAGCAGTTATCGCAGCTGATATTGATGCAGCTAAGAATATCATGGAGCAGGATTTCGTAGTACCTCTTTCAGACATCGGATTCAACGAGGATTGCTATGCTAATGCATACGATTATACAGTTGAGTACGCAACTAAGGATGGTAAGCTCTACGGTGCTACATGGCAGGTTACTCCTGGTGTTGTTTGCTACAGAACAGATATCGCTCAGGATGTACTTGGATTCTCAGAGCCAGACAAGGTTGCAGAGGCTATCTCAACTTGGGATAAGTTCTTTGATGTAGCTGCTCAGATGAAGGAAAAAGGATACTACATGCTTTCAGGTTATGATGATATTAAGTACCCAATGCTTGATTCAAGAACTGAGTCATGGGTAGTTGACGGAAAGCTTGTTGTTGACTCATCTATCGACACTTACCTTGAGTATTCAAAGAAACTTAAGGACGAGGGATATACTCATGAGACTACAATGTGGCAGGGTGACTGGACTCCTAACATGTCCGGCGATGTATTCTGCTACTTCGGAACTACTTGGTTTGTTCCTTTCTCACTTTCAATCGACGGAACTGATGCATTCGGTAAGTACAATGTATGTGCAGGTCCTGTTGAGTACCACTGGGGTGGTTCATTCCTTATGGCTGGTAAGGATTGTGTAAACCCAGAGCTTGCTGCTTTCGTTATCTACTACATGACTTGTGATGAGAAGCACCTTTATGAGCAGGCTACTACTGAGAACACTATGAACTTCCCTAACAACAAGAAGGTTGCTGCTGACCTTATCGCTGCTGGCGAGGGTTCAATGGAGAAGCTTGGCGGACAGAATCCATATCCTGTATATGATGAGCTTCTTAAGTCTGTAGACTTAAGCCTTTCAACTAAGTATGATGTTAACTTAAATGCACAGCTTGACAAGGTTGTATCTGCTTACGCTAATGGCGAGTACGCTGATGTTGCTGCTGCTAAGGATTACCTTAAGACTTTAGTTCTTGAGAACGTTCCTGAGGTAACTGTAGAGTAATCTACACATTATAATCAGTACAAAAGTACAATTGCGTTTCGCACCGGCCTGTCCGGTGCGAAATGCTAAAAAAAGATATCACTGTTGGGCATTTTCTAAGCAATATGTGGTATTCTTATCTATCAGCACATTTCTTAGAAAATGTCTAACGGTTGTTCGTGACTATAAAAATCAAAGGGAGTGAGAAAATGAAGAAGAAAACTGTAGAATATGGAAAATACGGATATATCTTTATTGCACCATTCTTTATAGTATTCCTGATATTCCAGCTTTATCCATTATTGTACACTTTCTACTTGAGCTTTATTGAATATAAGCTTGAAAATAATGTAATTACATCTCCTAAATTCTGTGGCTTTGATAATTTTCTGGAAGTTCTTACCGCAAAAAAATTCCAGGATGGAGCAATAAAGAGAGTATGGTTTGATACTCCCGGTATGGTAGCTATCAGACAGACCCTTATCATGTGGATTGTTAACTTTATTCCACAGATACTCCTTGCGCTTTTGTTAGCTGCATGGTTTACAGATGTAAGTGTAAAACTTAAAGGACAGGGTGCCTTTAAGGTCATGATGTTTATGCCTAATATCATTACTGCATCTTCAATCGCAGTTTTGTTCTATAACCTTTTTGAAAACAGTGGCCCTATGACACAATTATTCAGGTCTTTACATATTGTGCCGGAGAGTTATAACTTTATGAACGAGCCTGTTGGTACTGTTGCCTTGATTGGATTTATGCAATTCTGGATGTGGTATGGTAATACTATGATCGTCCTCATTGCAGGTATACTGGGTATTAACCCATCACTTTATGAGGCTGCCATGGTTGACGGAGCTAACAGCAGACAGCAGTTCTTCAGTATTACAATTCCGTTGCTGAAGCCTATACTTCAGTTTACACTGGTTACATCAGCAATCGGTGGTCTTCAGATGTACGATATACCATCGTTGTTCAATGTTAGTAAGACAACAGGTGGTCCTTTCCCATCTCAGGCATCCCATACTGTTACAATGCAGATAAGAGAATATGCATTTAATATTAATGGTGCCCAGTATGGCAAAGCAGCTGCATTGTCAGTTATCCTGTTTGCTTGTACACTCGCTATAAGCTTGGTATTCTTTGCTCTTACAAGAGACAAGGAGCCTAAGCAGAAGCATGCAGTAATTCGTTAAGGGGGTGTACATAATGGCTAAGAATACAGCAAATGGCGTTGACGCAAGCTACGCCGCTATGATTAAAAGAAAGAAAATATTTAGAACTGTTATATGTATATTCCTGTGTATTATAAGCTTATTGCCTTTCTACATCATGATTATTAATGCAACTTTAACAAGTCAGGAAATCAAGATGGGAATCAAGCTTATTCCGGGCACAAATCTAGTCAAGAACTTTACAGGTTTGCTGGCTAAGACAAACAACATGGCTACCAATCTTTGGCAGGCTATGGGACACAGTGTGCTTATATCTGTTCCTGCAACCTTGCTTCAGGTTTATTTCGCAACCTTTACAGCATATGGTTTGACAGTATACCAGTTCAAACTTAGAAATTTAGCATGGAGCTTTATAATGGCAATCATGATGATACCTGCACAGGTTTCTATCATCGGTTTCATGAACTTCATGATTAAGATCGGTCTTTATAATACTTACTGGCCTCTTATTATTCCTGCTATAGCAGCTCCGTCTACTGTTTACTTTATGAAGCAGTATATGACAAGTGCTCTTTCAGTTGAAATTATTGAGGCAGCAAGAATTGATGGTTCAGGAGAGTTCGCAACTTTTAACAAGATTGCACTTCCTCTTATGAAACCGGCTATGGCAACTCAGGCGATATTTGCCTTCATTGCATCATGGAATAATCTCTATACACCTACAATGATTGTTCCAAGAGATAAGCTGAAGACCTTACCTATGTTTGTTCAGGCTCTTAAGGGAGATCAGGTTAAGACAGATTATGGATTTGTATACTTAGGACTTACTCTTACAGTATTACCTATACTCGTTGTATACTTTATCTTTTCAAAGTATATCATCGCCGGTGTTGCACTCGGTGGTGTAAAGGAGTAATATCCATTTCAGATTCGGATATGTTAAAGACATGTCGCAATTTTGCGACATGTCTTTTTGCTTTATAAAAATAGATAATAAGGTTTAAAACTGTGAATTAAGTATGAATAAGTTGACAAATATATGGTGCTGAATTAAAATAAACAAGAGTTAAAAAACAGAACTGTAGGACGAAAGGAGCTTGCTGCCCGGCAGCATTTTTATTATGAAAAATACTATGAAAAAATACAAAAGAATATTGTCTCTTGGACTTTGCCTTATAATGATGCTGGTTTTTAGTGGATGTAAGAAAAACAATACCGGCAATGATGATAAAGCTTTGGATAAGGAAGGCGGATATAGTCAGGATGAGGCATCCAATACCAAGGTCATGAAGGTTGGTGAATATGATATAACCCTGGATGAAGCTATGATTTATACACTACAGTATGTGTATATGCAGGGGATGACTGCTGATGCAATGACAGATGAAAAGGTTACGGAGCTTAAGAATTCTATTTTGGATAATATAAGACAGGTAAAAATGATATATGATGTGGCGTGCCATAATGATTATTCCTTGTCTGAGGCTGATATGACAACTGTAACTCAGGCTGTTGCAAACTGTAAGAACATGTTTACCCAGGAACTTATGGATAAGTATGGAATATCCGATGAAGCTCTTGAGAGAGTATTTACAGAACAGTATACTGTTGAACAGTTTACAGCTTATATTAAGAATGATATGAAAAGCAGGATATTAGAGGATCTGGAGAAGGCATATGAGGATTATCAATTTATAAGCCTTACATTTATCAGATTCCCTACCGTTGAGATTGAGGATGAGATGCCTAAGAAGGACGAGGACGGCAATTATATATATTTGTCTGAGGAAGAAAAACTGAAGATGCAGGAGAAAGCGCAGAGTGCCTTGAAGGATCTTCAGTCAGGCATGGAGTATAACCAGGTGATGGAAAATTACGGAGTGAAGGCTTATTCCTATGACAATACAGGATATATAGGTGGATATTCTGATGAATTGAATGCACGGCTTGAGAATATGCAGGTTGGCGATTTTACAGACATAATGGATGACGATCTGGGATATTGTATAGTAGTTATGACTGCTATGGATGACGGTACAACTAAGGCAACCTATGTTAATATGCAGGCTGAGGAAGTTTTAAAGGATGAGTTTGACACATTGCAAGGAAAGTGGTTATCAACAATTAGTATAGATACGGAGAATGATCTCTATGATACAGTATGGATAGATTTTGACATTAAGCTTTTAACCAAGGATATGGAACAGGTAACAAGCAAATAATGTAATATATAAAAATTATATAAAAATGCAAAAAACCTTTAATAAAATTAAAGGTTTTTTTTGTTCCCTGTAGAATAATATAATTGTGGGATTAAATTTGGATTATATTGTAGAAAGGTTTTATATGGGAACATTGTGTCTTAGACAGGAATTTGAAAAAAGAGAGCATGATACCCTTAGAGCCTGTGCAACCTTCAGTGATGAGAGCAGGGGCAGAGTGCATAAGGAAGAAAAATGCGATATACGGACTGATTTTCAAAGAGACAGAGACAGGATTATACATTGCAAGTCATTTAGACGGATGAAGCATAAAACTCAGGTGTTTCTTGCACCGGGTGGAGATCATTACAGAACCCGGCTTACTCATACACTGGAGGTGGCACAGATAGCAAGAACCATAGCCAGAGCCCTTTCTTTGAATGAGGATTTGACAGAGGCAATTGCATTAGGACATGATTTGGGACATACACCCTTTGGACATGCAGGAGAAAGAGCATTGACAAAGTATACATCAAGGCCTTTTAATCATAATGAACAAAGTGTAAGAGTTGTAGATATACTTGAAAAGGATGGTAATGGCCTTAATCTTACCTGGGAGGTAAGGGATGGCATACTTAATCATAAGACTAGTTGTAACCCCGGAACTCTTGAGGGACATATTGTAAGGATATCGGACAAAATTGCGTATATTAACCATGACATAGATGACGGTATACGGGCCGGTATATTGAAAGAGGAGCATTTGCCGGAGGAATGCACAGTTATTCTGGGACATAATACAAGAGATAGGATTAATAATATAATTCATGCTATAGTAACCTATAGCATAGATAAGGATGTAATAGGTATGCCTGAGAGCTTCGAACAGGCTCTTGCAGCTCTAAGAAAATATATGTTCAGGGATTTATACACAAATCCTATTGCAAAGAGCGAAGAATCAAAGGCCGAAAGAGTAATAGGGATGCTCTTTGAAGAATATATTGATAATCCGGATAAGCTTCCAAAGGAATATGTGGAATTTCTTTTTATGGGGGCGGACCAGGAAACTGTAGTATGCGACTATATTGCAGGTATGACTGACAATTATGCAGTTGAGAAAGCAAAGGAAATATTTATTCCAAAGTTTTGGAAGCTTTAGGTATTGATATAGGAGGTTTACATTTTGTACTATTCTGATGAAATAATTGAAGAAGTCAGAAGCGGGAATGATATAGTTGATGTCATCGGAGACTATATCAGCCTGAAGAAGAAGGGAAATACATATTCTGCCTGCTGTCCTTTCCATCATGAAAAAACACCATCTTTTCATGTAAGCCGTGACAAACAGATGTATCATTGCTTTGGATGTGGTGTTGGAGGAAATGTATTCACCTTTATTATGGAATATGAAAGCTTATCTTTTCCGGAGACTATTAAAATACTTGCACAAAGAAGCGGCATAGAGCTTCCTGAGAAGGAAATGTCGGCAGGACAGCGGGAAAAGGAAAACTACAGGATTCTTTTAAAAGACATGAACCGTACTGCTGCGGCATATTTTCATTATCTGCTTATGAAGACCGACCATGGAAAAAATGCTATGGATTATTTAATAAACCGGGGTCTGACAGAGGAAACCATAATAAAATTCGGAATGGGTTATGCTGATATATATGAAAATGATTTGTACAAATATTTGAAAAGTAAAGGATATACAGACAGCCAGATGAAGGATTCCGGTCTTGTGGAAATACATGAAGGCAAAGGAGGAGTAGACAAATTCTGGAATCGGGTTATGGTGCCTATACTTGATATAAATGGTAAAGTTATCGGGTTTGGAGGACGTGTACTGGGCGATGGTCTGCCTAAGTATATCAACACAAGAGAAACCCAGGTCTTTGATAAGAGCCATAATCTGTTTGCCATGAATACAGCCAGACGCTCGAAACGTCGGGGAATTATCGTATGTGAGGGATATATGGATGTAATATCCATGCATCAGGCAGGCTTCGATAACGCAGTTGCATCTCTTGGAACAGCATTTACTATTGGACAGGCTGAGATAATAAAAAGATATACTGATGAAGTATATCTGGCATATGACAGCGATGGTGCAGGAACCAGGGCGACCCTGAAAAATATATCTATTTTAAGAGAAGCAGGTCTTGTAACCAGAGTAATTGATATGAAACCATATAAGGATCCTGATGAATTCATACGGGAAATGGGAGCTGACGCATATGAGGAAAGAATAAGCAATGCAAAATCAGGAATTATATTTGAAGTAGATACATTGTCACAGAAATATAACCTGCAGGATCCGGAGGAAAAAATTAAATTTTCAAAGGATGTGGCAAGAAGATTATCCGCAATAGATGAGGTTGTAGCAAGGCATAGCTACATTGATACTGTATCTGAGCAATACTCTCTTGATAAGGACGGTCTTAAGGAATTGGTAAAAAAGTACGGAGTTTCAGGACTTGGAAATGTCAGAGTGTATGATAATGAATATGGGAATGATGAATTAACTGTAACAAGAGAAAGGAAGAGTGAAGAAGAAAATATTCCCCAGAAGCTTCTTCTTACCTGGCTTGTGAATGATACCTCCCTGTTTGAAGCTCTTGAAGGAATAATAGATGAAAATGATTTCAGGGATGATAACTATAAGCTGGTAGCAACGGAGTTGTTTAAACAGTACAGGCAAAACAAAACAGTAACCCCGGCAGCTATAGTAAATATGTTTGATGATATAGAAGGACAACGGCTTGTGGCTCAGATTTTGCAAACCGAATTACCCTATGATATGTCATTGGATGAGAAGGAAAAGGCAATAAATGATGTGGTAAAAAAGACCAAGCTGGATATTATTGATTATGAGCTTAATAATATTTCCGGGGATATGGTCAGATTTCAGAAGCTTATCGGTGATAAAGCCAAGGTATCCAAATTGCATATTTCTTTAAAAAATGGATAAAATATAAACACATTGGAGGATTATACAATAATGAAAGAAAAGAAAACAAATGAGCAGCAAAATGATAATTCTGTTGAGGAAATATTTCTTAGCAAGCTTAATGAGCTTTTGGAAATGGCCAAGAAAAAGAAAAATGTTATTGAAGACACAGAAATAATCAATCATTTTAGCGGATGTAAGGAAATTGAATTAAATACAGACAGAATGGTTGCTATATTTGAGTACCTTGAGGCTCATGGAGTTGATGTACTTACTATTACTGACGATGATGATGATGAGCCGGATGACCTGCTGCTTGAGGGTGAGGACTTAGATGCAGATGTAGATGTGGAGCATATTGATTTCAGTGCACCTGACGGAGTCAGTATTGATGACCCTGTCCGTATGTATTTGAAGGAAATAGGAAAGGTACCTCTTCTCAGTGCAGAAGAGGAAATTGAACTGGCAAAAAGAATGGAAGACGGAGATGATGCTGCGAAGAAAAGACTTGCAGAGGCAAACCTCAGACTGGTTGTCAGCATTGCCAAAAGATATGTAGGAAGAGGTATGAATTTCCTTGATCTTATTCAGGAGGGTAATCTTGGACTGATTAAGGCAGTGGAGAAGTTTGATTATAGAAAAGGCTACAAATTCAGTACCTATGCAACCTGGTGGATAAGACAGGCCATTACAAGAGCAATTGCAGATCAGGCCAGAACTATTCGTATTCCTGTTCATATGGTGGAAACAATCAATAAGCTTATACGCGTTTCAAGACAGCTTCTTCAGGAGCTTGGAAGGGAACCTTTACCGGAGGAGATAGCAGAGGAAATGGATATCCCTGTAGAAAGAGTGAGGGAGATACTTAAGATATCCCAGGAGCCGGTTTCGCTTGAGACACCTATTGGTGAAGAGGAGGATAGCCATCTTGGAGATTTTATTCAGGATGAAAATGTTCCTGTGCCTGCAGAGGCTGCAGCGTCAACCTTATTGAAGGAACAGCTTTCCGAGGTGCTTGGCACACTTACCGAGAGGGAGCAGAAGGTGCTTAGACTCAGATTTGGCATGGATGATGAGAGAGCCAGAACTCTTGAGGAGGTTGGTAAGGAATTTCAGGTCACAAGGGAACGTATAAGACAGATTGAAGCAAAGGCACTAAGAAAATTGAGACATCCTAGCAGAAGCAGAAAGCTTAAGGATTATCTCGACGAGGACAATTAGGATATATGAGGCTGGATATGTGGGAAAATAAATTATCTAATCGCATGAAAGCTGTGGCCTCCATGGTAGATGAGGGCTATGTGGCCGATATAGGCTGCGATCATGCTTTTGTATCCATATATCTTATTAAAATGGGTATTGCAAATAAGGTAATTGCAATGGATGTAAAGAAAGGACCTGTTAATATTGCCAGGGAAAATATCCGATTATGCGGTCTGGAGAATGTTATTGAGGTACGGCTTTCGGACGGATTACAAAAGCTTTCAGAATATGAAGCAGAGTGTGCTATTATAGCAGGTATGGGAGGCGGACTCATACAAAGGATACTCATGGAAGGAAAGAAACATATTAACAATGGTATTCATCTTATCCTTCAGCCACAGTCTGAGCCATGGAGACTGAGGGAATACTTGTATAATATAGGATATATTATCATAGATGAAAAGATGCTTATGGAAGAGGGTAAATATTATGTTCTTATGAAAGCTGTTCCGGCAGATATACCATGTGAACAATATTCTAAAGAAGAGCTGTATTTTGGAAGACTTCTTTTAAAGCAAAAGGATTCTGTGTTGGAAGATTATATACGACACAATGTTTCGAAAAAAATAGAATTGATAGACAATTTAGAGCATATACATACTGAGAAGTCAGAAAAAAGACTGCATTCATTAAGGTCGGAAATAAATTTTATGGAGAATGCTCTAAGCAAATATTATTAGTAAAGGATATGTGATAATCCGGGAGGCACTTATGATTTGTCAGGATATAATTAAGTTATTAGAGGTGGTTGCACCGCCGGAATATGCATTGGATTGGGATAATTCCGGTCTTTTGACGGGTAATAGAAAAAAGGATATAAGAACAATAGTAATCGGTCTGGATGCAACAGATGAGCTTTGTGATGAGGCAATCCGCATTAATGCAGATATGCTTATCACCCATCACCCTATGATTTTTTCTCCCTTAAAATCTATAACAGAGGATACTGTTCTTGGCAGCAGGCTTATCAGACTTATAAAAAATGATATAGTATGTTATGCCATGCATACAAATTATGATACCAAAGGTGGCATGGCAAAGCATGCGGCTGATATGCTGGGACTTAAAAATTGCCAGGTTCTGGAAGAAACTATGAATGGTGAAGGAATCGGACAGATAGGAATTTTAGATAATACCATGACTACCCTGAGACTTGGGGAAAAGGTAAAGGAAGTGTTTGGTTTAAAAAATGTGATGATTTACGGAAACGAAGAAAAAGAAGTGGATAAAATTGCTGTTTGTCCTGGATCGGGGAAGAGTGTAATTAATATTGCTGCCCAAAAAGGGGCAACCTGTCTCATAACCGGTGATATTGGTCATCACGAGGGAATTGATGCAGTGGAGATGGGCATGAATATTATAGATGCCTCTCACTATGGCCTTGAAAAAATATTTATAAATAATATATATAAGTATTTAAAAGAATATTGTGCCGATGTGGAGATTGTACCGCTTGGACAGGGAGCTCCGTTTTGTGTGATTTAAGGAAGAGGGGGTATTATTATGGGAAAGATAAATGTTACCGTGGATGATAGAACATATCAGGCTGACAAAGGAATATCCATCCTGGATTTTATCAGGGCAAATTTTAGCAATGATGTATACAAATATGTGCTTGCTACAAAAAATTCCAAACTTACTGAGCTTTTTACAACTTTGGATAGTGACTGTAAGCTGGAGCTTATTCCTAAAAATACTACAATAGGTATGGATACCTACAAAAGAAGTCTTACTCTTATAATGGTTGCTGCTTTTGCAAGGGTATTGGGAAGCAAAAATAACCATCGGATTAATGTGATGTATTCTATGGGACGTGGCTATTTTTGCCGCCTTGAGTCAGAGAGTATAAAAGTTACCGATGAACTATTAAAAGAAGTTAAATCTGTAATGAAAGAAATGATTGATTCGGATATTGTGATAAATAAAGAAACATTAGGAACTGATGATGCTGTAGCCAGGTTTGCGGCACAGGGAATGACTGACAAGGAAAAACTTTTCAAATTCAGACGTGTTTCTAAAGCCAATTTGTACAGACTTGACGGATATGAGGATTATTTTTATGGATATATGGTTCCTTCCACAGGATACATAAACTGTTTTGATTTATTTGCATATGATGATGGTTTTGTTCTTATGGCACCTTATAAGGGCAATCCTGATGCTTTGCCTGAGTTTGTTCCCCAGGAAAAACTGTTTAACGTGCTGAAAACCTCTGATTTGTGGGGTAAAACCTTAAATGTGAACAATGTTGGAGATTTGAATGAATGTATAACAAACGGAAGTATTATGGAGCTTATGCTTGTCCAGGAAGCCTTGCAGGAAAAACAGATAGCTCATATTGCTGATATGATTAAGGAGGGCGAGAAAAAAATTGTGTTGATTGCAGGACCAAGCTCCTCCGGAAAGACTACCTTTTCACACAGACTGAGTATACAGCTAAGGGCGCATGGCTTGAGACCATATCCATTTGCCCTCGATAATTATTTTGTTGACAGGGAATTTACTCCGAGGGATGAAAACGGCAATTATGATTTTGAGTGTATTGAAGCAATGGATATGAAACGTTTCAATGATGATATGAGAAGACTTCTGTCGGGGGAACGGGTAGAAATACCAACCTTTAATTTTTCTTTGGGAAAAAAGGAATACAAGGGTAATTACATGCAGCTGAATGATGGTGATGTTCTGGTGGTGGAAGGTATACATGGTCTTAATCCTCTTATGACAAGTGAGCTTCCGGACGACAGTAAATTCAAAATATATATAAGTGCGCTTACACAGTTGAATATAGATGAACATAACAGAATACCTACCACAGATGGCAGACTTATAAGGCGTATTGTAAGAGATGCAAGAACAAGAGGTAATAATGCAAAAGATACTATTGCAATGTGGCCGTCCGTGCGAAGGGGAGAAGAAAAATATATCTTTCCGTTTCAGGAGGAGGCTGATGTTATGTTCAATTCGGCGTTGATATATGAACTTAGTGTAATAAAGCAATATGCTGAGCCTTTGCTTTTTGCTGTGCCTAGAGATTCCGTGGAATATCTTGAAGCAAAGAGGCTGCTTAAGTTCCTGGATTATTTCCTCGGATTGGAAGAAAGGAACATACCTAAAAACTCTATTTTAAGAGAATTCGTCGGTGGGGGATGCTTTAATCTGTAAATTGGACAGCCGGCATTTACACAATGTTAAATAATTGTGATTTTTCCATAAAAATCTTATTAAAAATAGTGACATTTTATCAAAAATATTATATAATTAACATATATTAATAAAGACTGGTACGATTGGGGGATCGTACCGGTCTTTCGTTCCAAAAGGAATAGATTGCACTTGTTGATTATTATATGTGGGCGAAAGGAGGAGGGCCTATGAGTAATGGTAGCAAGATTAATCTGCTGCAAATGCAGCGTTATTTTGAGGAACAAATTGACCGTGTACATGTTGTAAGCGACCTGGAATTAAGTGAGAATGATTACAGAAGTCTAAGTGCAAGACTAAGTGAGTTCCATTTTTTTACAGGCAGTGAAAACGACATAGAGGAATACATACTATCCATAGTTGTTCACAGCATATATACCCTGCTGTACGGAAAAGACATAAAGGATTTTGATGCTGTAATAAGAATGCTTCTTAAGAAGAGCCAGTATGCCGAAAGAATGAGACTTATTATGTATAGAGATGCATTTTACAGCTATGGACTTAATACCTTCGACATATCCACAGGAGATTTAAGGGGAATGTGCAGGGAATTGAGTGCAATACATGCAGGTATTCCAAACAAAGAGAAGAACCTTTTTTACAACATTATTGATGAGTATATTGATGTCAGGGATGACAATGAGTTTTGCAACCTTGTCAGAGGGGAGCTCTCCGGCAGGACGAAGTTTATCTTCGACCTTATGAGTGATGACACTGCATGTAAGCAATTACTTCTTGCAAGAAAAATGCTTTGTGATGTGGTGGATAATATGGCAGCCAGAGATGAGCTCATTAAGGACAATCCGGATTTGTCAATAAGTCTGATTGACAGATGCATAATGTGGAATGAAAACAATAATCAGCAGATAAGATATGGGATAAAGTAGCATGGATTTATTTGTAAGTGGTAAGCCAGACTATAAGCCGGGTTATGTCGAGAGTGATTATCTATCTAGGCCTTATGTTACCATAAGGCTCAAGCGACCTACCTAAAGACCCAGCGGGCAACTGCATAGTCTTATGTTTGGTCTTGCTTCGGATGGGGTTTACAGAGCCAGCCCTGTTACCAGAACTGCGGTGAGCTCTTACCTCGCCTTTCCACCCTTACCAACAGTAGTTGGCGGTATATTTCTGTTGCACTAGCCTGGGAGTTGCCTCCACCGGACGTTATCCGGCATCCTGCCCTTTGAAGCCCGGACTTTCCTCACCTGTCATTTGACAGCCGCAACCACTCGTCTGACTTACACAAGGTTTAGATTATCATATTTTCATTTGGCTTTCAAGAAAAGAAACAAATATAATTACAAAAAAGGAGACATAATATGGACGCTGTAGAATGTATTAAAACAAGAAGAAGTGTAAGACGTTATACTGAGGAGGATATTTCCCGGGAAAAATTGGAAGAAATAATTGATATTGCAAGAATGGCTCCTACCTGGAAAAACAGCCAGACTGTAAGATATGTTATAGTTAAGGACAGGAATGTAATCTCCAGGATTCAGGATGAGTGTCTTTTAGGCTTTGAGCATAATGCCAAGACTATGAGCCAGTGTAATGCTTTGGTGATTCTCACTCAGATAAACGGACGTTGTGGATATGAAAAGGATGGAAGCTTTTCAACCAGTAAAGAAGACAGATGGGAGATGTTTGATGCAGGGATTGCAGCCCAGACATTCTGCCTGGCAGCACATGATAAAGGTATCGGAAGCTGTATTATGGGTATATTTGACGATAAGAAGGTTGCTGATGCAATAAATCTACCTGAAGGACAGAGCGTGGCTGCGCTTATTACTATTGGCAAGGCTAAATTTGAACCGGATCCTACTCCAAGAAAAGAAGCAAAGGATCTAGTTACATTTATTTAATCCTGACACATAATATACTTAGGGTGGTTGTTTCCTCTTACAAGATAGCTTTTGTGTAGCTTTCATATGGGAACAACCACCATTTTTTTATTTTCCCTTGAATTTGAAATGAAAAGAAGGTATTATAAGCTAACAGTTATAAAAGTTAAATGTACATTATCAGGAGAAACACATATGGAAAAAGGAAGAAGCAGGGAGATAATAGGACGATTAATTGAAATCATAGAAAATGGACAATCCATGCCGCTTTCAGCCGGGAAGGTTGTTGTTAGCCGGGATGAAGCTGTTACGTTGCTCAAGGAACTGGAGAATATAATTGACGGCGAATTAAAAATGTACAGGGAATTTAATGACAGGCGTGGAAGAATAATAAGTGAAGCAAAGAAAGAGGCTGGAGATATAATATATGATGCTGAGCAGACAGCCAGTAGAATCCGTGTTACAAAACGCATACATACAGGCGACAGCGTTTTTAGACCGGGGGCTTTGCCGGAGGAAGAGAAGGAGGCTGTAAGGACAGCATCAGACATATATGCGGCATCACTTATTTATACAGATGAGATGCTGACAGAGGTTAATGACGTGGTAGAACAGGCATATGACCTGGTAAACCGTCAGTATGGGAAAATGGTTGAGCTTCTTGATGAAAAATCCAGAATAATAGCCAGAAATAAGGCTGAGCTCATGGAAAGTCTCAAGGAGTTAAGCAAGGAAGAACGATATTCCCAGATACTTGAGTTGGGACAGCTGCTTTCCTATGAGCTTTACAGTGAAAGAATGAAAGCAAAGGGTAAGGAAAATACAGAGGAGATTAAGAAGGTTGCCCACATTGATGAATTTGACAGTGGCGATACGCAATCCTTTGAAAGTGAATAGTAATGGAAAAGTACGAATACTATAAGCGAAAAATTAATTATTATGAGACAGACAAAATGGGTGTAGTACATCATTCGAATTATGCGAGATATCTTGAAGAATGCAGGGTAGATATGCTGCAATTCTACGGTATGCCATTGGAATGGTTTGAAAGAATGGGGTATGTTATCCCGGTGCTGGAATTGCACAGTGAGTTTAAGGAAAGCATAAAGTTCGGGGAGATTATTAAAATTGTTCCAAGAATTGACAAAGTAACATTGGTTAAATTCTATGTTTCATATGTGATATATGATGAACAAATGAATCGGGTGAAGCATATTGCATCATCCTCACATTGCCTGCTGGATAATAATTTTAAGCCTGTAAGTCTCAAAAAAACCACACCTGAGTTCTATGAAAAGCTACAATTGTTAACGAAGATATAAAAAGGAGACTCAAAATGATAGATGAAAAATATAACAACCAAACAGTCTTTTCCTGTGAGGTATTTCCTCCAAAAAGAAACGAAGATATATATGAGATATACAAAACCCTTGATGCAATAAAGCTGCTTAAACCTGATTTTATAAGTGTAACCTATGGTGCAGGAGGAAGCAACAGTAAAAAAACAGCCACAATTGCAGCATATATCCAAAATATCTGCGAGGTTGAGGCACTGGCACATATGACAGCCGTGGGGATGACAGAAGAATCTCTTAGAAGCATACTTTTTGAGCTTAATAAGAAGGGAATACATAATGTTCTTGCTCTTAGAGGAGACAGGCCTAAGAATATGTCAAAAGAGGAATTTGAACAAAGATCTTACAAATATGCTTCTGATCTTATTCCGGAAATAAAAAAGATGGGAAATATGTTTATTGCCGGGGCTTGCTATCCGGAGGTCCATCCGGAATCAGCTAATCAGGAGGATGATATTAAGTATCTTAAACAAAAGGTGGATACAGGACTTAACTGCCTTATTACCCAGATGTTTTTTGACAATTCGGTATTTTACAGATTTATGGACAAAATCAGAAATGCAGGGATAAATGTTCCTGTTCATGCGGGAATTATGCCTATTACTACTGCCAACCAACTGGGAACAAGCGTACAGCTCTCCGGATCTTCGGTTCCTACAGAGCTTGCATCGATTATAGCAAAGTATGGGGATAAGTATGACGATATGAAGAAAGCGGGAATAGAATATGCCGTTAACCAGATAAATGACCTGATAAAAAATGGTGTAGATGGAATTCACATCTACACCATGAATAAAGACGACGTTACAATGGCAATATATGAGGAAACTTTTGCTTAAGGTTTTATTACACTTTGCCTTTTACTTTTCTTGTTTTCATAAAGTGCTTCATCTGCATGGTGGAGCACTTCCTCTATATTAAGAGTTGTGGAGCATACAAAAGTGGAAACACCGATGCTTATATCAATGTAATATGGTTTTCCACAGGTATCGTTCAGCTCCTCAGAGTACCTGGAAATAGATTGCCGTATCAGGGTAGGCTTTTGAATGTCATCAAGAAAAGCAAAAGCTACAAATTCATCGCCGCCTATTCTTCCGATGATATCATCCTTGTGAAAGCTCTTAACCAGAATATCAGCGATACTCTTTATGGCAAAATCCCCATTTTTGTGTCCGAAAAGATCATTTACCTGCTTGAGATTATCCATATCCGCAAATACAAACATGGCATGACGCCCCTCGTTAAACTTGGAATTTACCTGGGAACGTACGGCTTCCATGAAGCCACGCCTGTTGTTAATGCCGGTAAGAGAATCTGTTATGGACAAAACATTAAGAAGCTTGTTTTTCTCATTAAGCTCCGCGGCTGATATGGCAAGCTTATTCTGTGTAGAAAGCTGCTGCTTCATAAGCGCAATGAAATTAAGGGACATTGCAAGCTGGAGGCTGGTAGGATAAAGATTGCCAAAATGCTCTATATCTAATTCCCCGACGAACAAACCATACTGAATATTGTTGGTAAACAAAGGTGTTATTACAAGGGTATGTCTTCTGTCGTTGGAGGTGTATTCGTTAAAAAATACCTTGCTTGAGGATATGATACGGTTATCGCCTGAAAAATATGTGGTTTTGCCATCATTGTTACATGCCTGAAGGTACAGATTTTTAGGAATCTTCCATGAACCGTTTGGCAGAAGCATAACCGGATCGTCATATATATAGATATATGAGCTTTTAAAGTGGGATGAAACCAGTTTTTCCATAATAAGATTAAAACAGGATTCCTCGTCATCACTATAGGTAAGGGTATCTCTTGTTATATACATTGAAGACCATACGCTGGATTTGTGCTGCCTTATAGTATTGTACAGAGTACTTGAGGTGTGGAAAAACAGTGTAGAAAGAATGCTGTTAAAAAGTATGGCTATATCGGCTTTCATATCAGAATTGACCGAAAGATATATAAGCAGCTTGAATAATTCGCGTATAGCATTTGTAAGCTTATCAGCACTGAAATAATTTACTATAAGAGGTGTTTTGAGAAGGGTAAAAATGTAATCATTTATAGCTTCTGTGTCAAAATCCATCTTACCTGTGACAACTATCGGATCCAAGATAAGCTTTAATAAAGGTCTCAGCTTTTCTATAAGCTCATTGTAATAGAAATTATGACTGTAATTACTAAGCAGGTAGTCGTCTATTGAATGAATAAGTGTCTCACAATCGCAGGATTTGTCAAGATGCATATTGCTGCCAAGCTTTTTTAATTTATAATCACCGCAGCCACAGGAATTACGTACTATAAGGCTTGAATTCAGTATGCTTATCTCGGTTTTTCCGTTATTGATAAGATTAATAACTTCATAAACAGCCTGGTAGCCCATATCCATTATTCTGTTGTGGACTGTGGTAAGCATCGGTTCTAAAACAATGGATGCAGGAGAATCGTCATAGCCTGTAACCAGGATATCCTTTCCTATTTCAAGCCCTTTTTCCTTTATTGCGGTATAACCGCCTATAGCCATCTGGTCATTGGCAAAGACAATTGCTTCAAGGTCAGGATTTCTGTTTAGCAGGTCTGTAACTATTTCCTCTGTAAATTCAGAAAAATCTCCGTATACGATTTTATTGTTATCTACCGGGATATTATTTTCTCTAAGAACAGCCTTATAAGTTTCGAGACGCTCCCTTGCATCGGCGTTTTCTTTACGTCCGCTTACCATGCCGATTTTTGTTTTGCCATGCTCTTTTATAAGATGCTCCACGGCCTGGCGCATACCGGTTTTTCCCTCAGTGTAAAGGTAAGGGTAACCGGGAATCTCTATTTCGATGGTGAGGATAGGTACATCAAAATTTTTAAGAAAAGCAATCATATCATTTTCGGAGATGAAACTGCCGATGGAACCTATTGAAACAATAAGGGCATCCAGAGTATGCTTTGAAGCATAATAAAAGATGGAATTATACTGATAATCAAAACGGGCATTCTTAGGGTCATTATATGAGGCATTCATATACATTCCCGGAAATACAATAAGATTAACATCCAATTCCTTTGCAGCATAATCTACACCTTTACAAACCTCGTAAGCATAATCATTGTCCAAATGACATGTAAAAAAACCTATATTCAATCTTCTCTGGTCGTTTTTCAAAGCTATACCTCCTATGATTTAAAACTAAATTATAAATCATTCAAACAATACATTAAAGTATATTTTAACATAAATATATTCTATTTACAATAAATTTAACAAAATTAAACTCGAAAATTGACAATATTATACAAATTTTTGCTAAGCGGGCCAAGTATAATTTCAAGGTTTACAAACTGTTCTATTTAAACTATAATAAACAAGAAAATAATAACTATTCACATTAGGAGGAATAAGTAATGGATTATAAAAATGCAGGTGTAGATATTGAAGCAGGATATAGGTCTGTTGAGCTTATGAAGGAATCTGTCAGGAAGACCATGCGTGATGAGGTTCTCGGAGGACTTGGAGGCTTTTCCGGCGCATTCTCACTTAAGAATATAAAAAATATGGAAGAACCTGTTCTTCTTTCGGGAACAGACGGCTGCGGAACAAAGGTTAAGCTTGCATTTATTATGGATAAGCATGATACAATAGGTATAGATGCAGTTGCAATGTGTGTAAATGATATTGCCTGTGCTGGTGGAGAGCCTCTTTTCTTCCTTGATTATATCGCATGCGGAAAGAATTATCCCGAAAAGATAGCTGCCATAGTTGGTGGTGTGGCAGAGGGATGCTTACAGTCAGGAGCTGCCCTAATAGGTGGAGAAACTGCTGAACATCCGGGGCTTATGCCTGAGGATGAATATGACATAGGTGGTTTTGCTGTAGGTGTATGTGAAAAAAAGGATCTTATAACAGGAGAAAATATTAAACCGGGTGATATTCTTGTCGGTATTGCTTCAAGTGGTGTCCACAGCAATGGATTTTCCCTTGTACGCAAGGTTTTTGACATGACCAGAGAATCTCTTGACACATATTATGATGAGCTTGGAAAGACTCTTGGAGAAGCTTTACTTGCACCTACAAAAATATATGTAAAGGCTCTTGCCGGTGTCAAATCTGCTGGAGTTACAATTAAGGGCTGCAGTCATATTACCGGTGGAGGCTTCTATGAAAATATTCCACGTATGCTTCCTGCTGGAGTGACAGCCTCTGTGAAAAAAGACTCATATGAGGTTCCTGCCATATTCAGGCTTATGGCAAGAAAAGGTGATATAGATGAGCATATGATGTACAATACATATAATATGGGTATCGGAATGGTGCTTGCCATTGCTGCGGCTGATGTTGATAAGACTATAGCAGCAATAAAGGAAGCCGGTGAGGAGGCGTTTGTGATTGGAGAGATTAAAGCCGGAGAAAAAGGAGTAGAATTATGCTAAGAGTTCTTGTCATGGTGTCGGGTGGCGGCACAAATCTTCAGGCTATTATTGATTCTGTTCATAACAAGACAATAACGAATGTCATGCTGACAGGGGTAATAAGCAATAATTATGGGGCTTATGCCATAGAAAGAGCTAAAAAAGCCGGGATTCCGGGTGAAATAGTGTCACCGAAGGATTATCCGGACAGAGAATCCTTTAATAAAGCACTTCTTGAAAAAGTAGACAGCTACAAACCGGATTTGATTGTACTTGCGGGCTTCCTTGTAGTTATACCGGAAATTATGATTGATGCTTATGAAGGGAAAATAATAAATATACATCCCTCCCTCATACCATCATTTTGCGGAACGGGATATTACGGACTCAGGGTACATGAGGCAGCATTACAAAGGGGTGTCAAAATTACCGGGGCAACCGTTCACTATGTGGATAAAGGAACAGATACAGGGCCGATTATTCTGCAAAAGGCTGTAGAGGTAAAAAACGGTGATACACCTAAGCTGTTGCAACAAAGAGTAATGGAGGAGGCAGAGTGGAAAATTCTGCCTGAAGCTATTAATATAATAGCAAACAAATCAGTATAAAATCAGACCATTTTTTTCAGGAGGAAATAATATGAAAATACTTATTGTTGGTGGAGGCGGCAGAGAACATGCAATTGCAGTAAAGTGCAGCCAGAGTAAAAGGGTTTCCAAAATATATGCGGCTCCGGGAAATGCAGGAATCGCCCAGATTGCACAGTGTGTGGATATTTCTGTTATGGATGCACCTGGTCTTGTCAAATTTGCTAAAGATAATGAGATAGATCTCACGGTAATTGCACCGGATGATCCTCTTGTAGCCGGTGTGGCAGATGCATTTAAGGAGGCGGGTCTTAAGGCCTTCGGACCACTTAAGAATGCAGCCATAATTGAAGGGTCAAAGGCATTTTCAAAGGATTTGATGAAAAAGTACAATATTCCTTCAGCGGCATATGAAACCTTTGATGATCCTAAGGAGGCTATTGATTACCTTGAAACCGCAAAAATGCCTATTGTTCTTAAGGCAGATGGCCTTGCTTTGGGAAAGGGAGTTCTTATATGTAATACCCTCGAAGAAGCAAAGGAAGGAGTAAAAACTCTTATGCTTGATAAACAGTTCGGCTCTGCCGGAGACAGAATTGTTATTGAAGAATTTATGACAGGAAGGGAAGTATCTGTTCTTTGCTTCTGTGACGGAACTCATATAAAGCCTATGGCATCGGCCCAGGATCATAAAAGGGCAAAAGATGGAGACCGGGGCCTTAATACAGGAGGAATGGGAACATTTTCTCCTAGCCCATTTTATACAGAAGAGGTTGATAAGTTCTGTAAGGAGCATATATATCAGGCCACAATGGATGCGATGAAGGCAGAGGGAAGAGATTTTACGGGAGTGCTGTTCTGTGGACTCATGCTTACTGAGGAGGGGCCAAAGGTATTGGAGTATAATGCCAGATTTGGTGATCCTGAAGCACAGGTTGTGCTGCCTCGTATGAAGAATGATATAATTGATGTTTTTGAGGCATGTATAGACGGAAAACTGGATGAAATTGATCTGGAATTCGAGGACAAAGCAGCGGTTTGCGTTATTCTGGCATCTAAGGGTTATCCGGAACATTATGAAAAGGGCTTCCTTATCCATGGTCTTGATGCCTTTGAAGGAAAAGAGGATTATTATGTTTTTCACGCCGGCACAAAGCTTACTCAGGAAGGGATAGTGACTAATGGAGGCAGAGTGCTTGGAGTAACAGCTAAGGGTGCTACACTTGTCGAGGCAAGAGCAAATGCCTATAAAGCAACTGAATGGATAAATTTTGACAATAAATATATGCGAACAGATATCGGAAAGGCTATTGATGAACAGTAATTTCCATATTCTGTAATTGTATTTGTGAAAAGAGGGAGAATATGATAATTAATATTGATTTTAACAGCAGTGAAGCAATCTATATACAGCTCAGAAATCAAATAATTATAGGAATTGCTCAGGACAGAATCAAATCCGGGGAATCTCTGCCCTCTGTAAGACAGTTAGCGGATGAACTGGGCGTTAATATGCATACAGTCAATAAGGCATATACACTGCTTAAGAACGATGGATATGTAACACTGGACAGAAGAAAAGGTGCTGTAGTATGTGTTTCTGTGGACACAAAGCCACACAGCCTTGAGATGATGAATGTTGGCATGCGTATGATGGTTGCTGAAGCTATCTGTAAGGATATCAGCCTTGATGAGATGCATCAGATAATTTCAGATATGTACAAAGAATTTGATGATGTTCAAAATGGAGGTAAAATATGAAATTAGATTATACAATACAGGCACAGGAAGTGCTTGATATAATGCAGGAAACCGCTATAAAAAGAAAACATGGTTTTATTGGAACCGAGCATCTGCTATATGCTCTTGCTACCTGCAAAGAGGGAATGGCTAATAAGATTCTCGGTGAAAACGGAGTGAATATTGAACTTATTAAAAATTATCTGGAAAACAGCCAGGAAATGTCAGGCAAAAAGATAAAAGGCTGGGAGTCCTATACACCTGGACTTAAAAAAGTCATACAAGACAGCGAAAGAGAGGCATTAAGAACCGGAAGTGACAAAATCGGAACAGAACATCTGCTTCTTGCAATCATTAAATCCAGGGACACAGTGGCAATAAGACTGCTCGGAGCTGTTAATATTCAAAAGGTTTATGTGGATTTGCTGGTTTCATGTGGTATGGATGGAAATACTGCAAAAAAAGAGTTTTCAGCTATAAAGGGCCCTGCTTCCAAGAAAAAGAACCAGGTACAGACCTTAGAAAAATATAGCAGCGATATAACAAAAAAGGCGAGCATGGGTATGCTTGATCCTGTAGTAGGCAGACAGGATGAAATTGAAAGGCTTATGCAGATTCTTTGCAGGAGAATGAAAAACAATCCGTGTCTTGTGGGAGAACCGGGAGTTGGAAAAACAGCAGTTGTTGAAGGCCTTGCCCAGCTTATTTCAACCGGAAATGTTCCGGAGCTTCTTGCTGATAAAAAAATTCTCAGCCTTGATTTATCAGGTATGGTAGCCGGATCAAAATACAGGGGAGAATTTGAGGAAAGAATAAAAAATGTTATTGCTGAAGTGAAAAAATCGGGCGATATCATTCTTTTTGTTGACGAAATACACATCATAATAGGAGCCGGAGGAGCCGAAGGAGCCATTGATGCCTCTAATATACTGAAACCGGCGCTTTCTCGTGGAGAGATACAGCTGATTGGTGCAACTACAAGAACAGAGTACAGAAAATATATAGAAAAGGATGCTGCGTTAGAAAGAAGATTTCAACCTGTATATGTGGAGGAACCTACAAGGGATGAGGCTATTGATATTTTGGAGGGCTTAAAACCAAAATATGAAGAACACCATGGAGTTACTATAGAAGATTCTGCAATTACTTCAGCGGTAGATTATTCAGTAAGATATATTAATGATCGATTTCTTCCGGATAAAGCTATTGATCTTATTGATGAGGCATCCTCACGGAAAAAGCTGGGGCTTTTTTCAAAAGATAAATCCATTATTAAGGCTGAGGATGATTATTCTTTCCTTGAGAGTGAATTGGAGGATGCTATAATAAAGGGTGATATCGACAGTGCTTCAGCTATCAGAAAAGATATGACCAGAGCAGCCAGAAAACTTGAAAGGGCAAAGGAAAAAGTTCGGGAAAAGGATAATGTAAGCATCTCTGTAGGTGAAGAGGATATTGCAAAAGTAGTATCAGTATGGACTAAGGTTCCGGTAAGCAAGATAAGTGAAGCCGAATCAACCAGATTACTTAGGTTGGAGGAAATACTACACAAGCGTGTTATTGGTCAAAATGAGGCTGTTGATGCAGTAGCCAAGGCGATAAGGAGAGGCAGAGTGGGACTTAAGGACCCTAAACGTCCAATCGGTTCATTTTTATTCCTTGGACCTACCGGTGTAGGAAAAACAGAGCTTTCAAAGGCATTGGCAGAAGCGATGTTTGGAAATGAAAATGCTCTTATCAGAGTTGATATGTCTGAATATATGGAAAAACACAGTGTATCCAAGATGATTGGTTCTCCACCGGGATATGTAGGATTTGACGAGGGTGGACAGCTTTGCGAAAAAGTCAGGAAAAATCCTTATTCCGTTGTTCTTTTTGATGAGATAGAAAAGGCTCATCCGGATGTATTTAATGTGCTTTTACAGGTGTTAGACGACGGACATGTTACAGATTCACAGGGAAGAGAAGTGGATTTTAAAAACACAATCATAATTATGACAAGCAATGCAGGAGCCCAGAGAATTATAGATCCAAAGCTTCTTGGCTTTTCAGGTGCTACAGACAGTGAAAAAGATCATAGTAATATGAAAAACAATGTTATGGAAGAGGTTAAACGGATGTTTAAACCGGAATTCATTAACAGAATTGATGATATTATTGTATTCCGTGCATTGTCTAAGGAAGATGTCAGAGGAATAAGTGCCATAATGCTTAAGGAACTTAAAAACAGAGTGAAGAAGCAGATGAATATAAGCATAAGCTATGGCGACACGTTGAAGAACTTTATCTTTGAAAAGGGCTATGATAAAAAATATGGTGCAAGACCTTTGAAAAGGACTATTCAAAATGAGATAGAAGACGGGCTGGCTGAAAAAATACTTTCCGGAGAAATTGCCTCAGGAGATAAGGTGAGTATTTCCGTAAAGAATAACAAGGTTGAATTTAATAAATACTTGTAGAAAAAGTTTGTCTTATATAGTATAATGTAAACGGATATATACATTTTTTTGTTTACTATATAAAAATACAATGGAGGACAGTAAGATGGCAGTTATTGAAGAACTTATCCGGGAAGAAGCTACAGGGGTGTTAAGCTTTGGCAATTATAAGCTTGACACAAAGACAAAAAAGGATGGCTTTAAATATAATGGAGATTTGTATAAGATAAAAACCTTTAGTGAGATAACCAAGCTTGAAAAAAACGGAATGTTTGTATATGAGTCAGTTCCCGGAACTGCTGTACATAATTTTCGTGCAACTGACAGAGAGGTTGCTTTTGAGGTAGAGGGAACAACTGACTCACAGATTACCTTGGAACTTGAGGCCGAAAAGGAATACAAGATCCATATTGATGATGTATATGCAGGAAAGATGAAAACCAATCTGGGAGGCAAGCTTAATATCAGTGTTGAACTTGAAGAAAATAAGCAAATAGGTGTACGCATTGAAAAAATGTAATTAAAGGAGATTTATAGTGGCTAAGGAAAAACAGATATTTTTCTGTAAGGAATGTGGCTATGAATCTGCAAAGTGGTTAGGACAATGCCCGGGATGCCGTTCTTGGAATACCTTTGTCGAGGAAAATGTTGCAGTAGGCGCACGAAAACGTTCTCAAGGTAAGAGAAATGTGGTTGCGCCTACTACTCTTTTTGATGTAACTACTGCAGATGAAAGCCGGATAAAAACAAATATGGGAGAGCTGGACAGAGTGCTTGGCGGTGGAATCGTAAGAGGCTCTCTTGTTTTGGTTGGAGGAGATCCGGGGATAGGCAAGTCAACTATACTTTTGCAAATGTGTAGAAATCTTGTAAAAGAAGGTGTAGAGGTTCTTTATGTGTCGGGGGAGGAATCTCCGTCACAGATAAAGATGAGAGCAGAGAGACTGGGTGAGTTTTCACGTGATATGCTGCTTCTTTGTGATAATGATATGGATAATATTTCATCCACGATTGAACAAAGCAAATCACAGGTGGTTGTTATTGATTCTATTCAGACTGTTTCGGTGGATGATGTAAGCTCAGCACCGGGAACAGTAACCCAGGTCAGGGAGGTAACATCTAGACTCATGCGCCTGGCCAAAATTCATAACGTTGCCATATTTATTGTAGGACATGTTACAAAGGAAGGAACTGTGGCCGGACCAAGAACCTTAGAGCATATGGTGGATTCAGTCTTGTATTTTGAAGGCGATGGAAATAGTGGCTTTCGAATTTTGCGTGGAGTAAAGAACAGATTTGGCTCGACAAATGAGATTGGTGTATTTTCCATGACCGAAAAGGGACTTGTAGAGGTTGACAATCCATCAGGATTTATGCTTAGCGGAAGACCGGTGGGTGTCCCCGGCTCGGTTGTGGTAACCTCCATAGAAGGCACCAGAACTATACTGGTTGAAATACAGACTCTGGTATGTCAGACTAATTTTAATATGCCAAGAAGAACCTCGGTTGGTGTTGATTATAACAGGGTTAATCTTATTATGGCCGTTCTTGAAAAAAGAGCAGGCATAAATCTGTGGGGATATGATGCTTACGTAAGTATTGCCGGCGGAATGAGGGTTAATGACCCTGCTATAGATCTTGGAATTGCCTGTGCTATAGCTTCAGGTGTAAGAAATGTTCCTATATGTGATGATCTTATCATAATAGGAGAGATTGGGCTTGCGGGAGAAGTAAGAGGTGTATCAAATATTCTCCAGAGAGTTAAAGAAGCATCCAAGATGGGATTTAAAAGCTGTATTATTCCAAAATCAAATTACACTTCCGAGATGAAAAATCTTGGAATAAGCGTAATTGGTGTATCTACTCTTACCGAAGCCTTAGGCGAAATTTAGAGAATGCGGCATGTTATGGAATAATGTAAAAAAAAGTAAAAAAAACACAAAAAGGTGTTGACATTAAAACACCACTGTGGTATATTCTAATAGCTGTCGCAAG